>PDWJ01000608.1_pt1 | contig 50903 bp, 44 predicted proteins | sample 1430881 | NCBI WGS metagenome assembly PDWJ01 (sample SAMN01162460, study PRJNA174530) | Oral metagenome, whole genome shotgun sequencing project. | biome: Marine environment; feature: Marine mammal; material: Swab sample of the gingival sulcus; isolation source: swab sample of gingival sulcus...
TCACGATGGACACCCTTGCCGTCCGGCTAACAATTCCCCCTGTCGGGCTTGTAGAGGACTTGCACCTCCAAGTGAGTGCGCCCTGCCGGGCGCACACAATAAAAAAGGTGCCGTAAAATACAGCACCTTATAAACCGCAGCAGTATATACTAGTATGTAAGCTCCTGAGTAAAAAGAATAATTGGTTCTTCCGAGCTCTGTGTGTCATCAGTTACAGTCCAGCGTTCTTCGGTTACTCTTGCGGAACTGTCAAATTTTCTTTCTACCCTAAAATCCATAGTTATATCTTCAAATGTTTCTATGCATCTTATTTCAGTCTGAATGATCTTGTCAGCTACGACATCCCAGTCAAAGGCAAAGCTTGTATTATTTTTCTCGCTTAGGAATCTGCTGATCCTGTTTGCTGTAAAACGGTCTGCTGTTACAGCGAGTCCTTCATAAAATTTATCTCTTGAATAATCGAATTTCTTGAGAACTATATTATCCCATCCTGCAGTCAGGACACTATCCGAATCAAAACCTCTGTATATATCAAAAGAGTTTTCATTTTCAACAAACCTTCCATCAATACGGAACGGCATGTCAAAGTTGCCAAGATCAATTGTCCACTTACTGTATGTGTCTGCATAAAACAAGCCTTGCTTAATCTGCCTGTAAAATACAGGAACGCTTGTGTGCTCAGGGATTTCACCCTCATTATCTACAGGAAGAAGATCGTATTCAACCTCAAGATATACAACACCGTTTAAGGATGATGACTTTGGAAGAACATAACCGCCTATTTTCTGATAAACAACAACGTATTCGTTAAATCTTTCACCGTCGTCAAAATACTGGGTCTGAACATGCTTGATGACATTTCCATCTTCATCATATACGAACTCATCATCATAGGTCTTAAAAATCGAGGCATTATTCAGAACAGTCTTCTTTGACTGTTTAACGGTCTTCACGCCGTCGGAATCAAAACCGACATAACCGTAGGCGGCCCGATAATCTATGCTTTTACAGCCTGCCGCAAGCAATACTACCAATGTAGCAATGATTAAAAAGATTTTTTTATTTTTCATTAAAACTCCTTATATTTTCCGGCAAATAACCGGTATTAACCCTATTCAAAAACCAAAGATACTTCTCTTTAGTTCTATATCAACAGTCTGCCTGCTGTCTTCAGTTACATCGTAGAATTCAAGAATTTCAGTGTAACCCCACTTACTGACCCTGATACGCATAATACTTCCGGCTGGAAGCTGTATTGATACCGGGGAGGGCCCCAGACTATTATTATTTACCGAAATCTCAGCACCTTCGGGAACTGTAATAATCTCTATAACAGGATCATAATTAACTTCTTCCTCAAGTTCAATACTAATTGACTCGTAATCATTCTTCCATGGTCCTATCTTATCCTCGAACTTATCAAAATCCGCTTTTTCAATCAGTAGCTTATGGCTGCGGTTAAACAAAGAGAGTGTAATCGGGGATTTTCCTTTATATTTTCCGTCTATAAAAACCCAGGCCTCTGAGGGTTCGGTTCTGATATCTACTTTAACTTGATCATCATCCTTCTTCATAAGTGCCGAAAGATTTTCAACAGGAATAGCCAGGTTGAAATTATAACCCGGGATTATTGAATTGACTATTCCTATTACCTGTCCAGCTGAATTCAGAACCGGGCCTCCTGAACTTCCGGGAGCGGCAGAAGCACTGAGATCAAGCATTTTACCCATACCGTCGACCTCCTGAAAGGCCTGAAGATACCCCGGAGTGGTCTTGAAACTCTTTCCAAGAGGATAGCCGATAACAAGAATTTCTTCCATTAAAGAGGATTTTTTACCATCTGCAAGCTGAAGGACACCGGGAGCATCAGAATCAATGGAAAGCAGGCATAGATCCTGATTTCGGTCTATAACATCTATTTCAAGCCTGAAAACCTCATCTGTTTTAAAGGGATAATTAAATTCAGCAGTGATAGAGAAATCATCTGAATGCTCAGCTTCAATCACAACATGAGCGTTAGTTACAAAGCGCTGTTGACCTGAGGTTGTTTTAATAACAAACCCCGAACCCTGACTGACTACAGCACCGTTTCCGTCTTTAACTACAATTTTGGCGATTGCGTTTCCCGTTTTCTTAACAACAGAGGCCCAATCCGCAGCCCATACACATGAAATAGATAGAAAAAATAGAAAAAATACAATATTAACTAGTTTTCTATTCACAAATCTCTCCATAATAATATTATTAAAGTACTCATTCCAACTAACCGTGTCAAGATTTAACAAGTCCAATGTATGTTCATAATTATTTATTCCTTGACTATGAGCACTTTCCTGAGTAATCTCTAATACATAGTTATCCCGCATCCATGCGGATTATTAGGAGGATGAATACTAAAATAGCCTCCTTGCTATTTTAGTATTTTGTAGTTTGAAGCAAAGCTTCAAACTATATATTTATTATCCGCTTCCATGCGGATTATTAGGAGGATTTAATGTCAGAGAAAAATGTCGGACCTGGCAAAGTAAACTTCAAAGTCAAACCTAAACTAATAGCAATAGTATTGATAGTTGTAGTTGTTCTTGTCGGAGTTTTTACAAGCTTCTATATGGTAGACCAAACGGAACAGTCCGTTATTCTGCTTTTTGGAAAATTTAACCGTATCACATCTCCGGGACTTCACGGTAAGCTTCCGTTCGGTATAGAGAAAAATTATAATGTACCTACTCAGGTCATTCAGACCATGCCGTTCGGCTTCAGAACTCAGCAGGCAGGTGTTGCAACGATCTATGACAGGGCAGATTATCCGGAAGAATCAGTAATGCTGACCGGGGATCTTAACATTGTAGATGTTGAGTGGATTATTCAGTACCGAATTGTCGATCCATATAAATGGCTTTTTAAGGTAGAAAACAGAACTAAAACAATCCGTGATATTTCACAGTCTGTCATAAACATGCTGGTCGGAGACAGGGCAATTCTTAACGTAATGGGCTCTGAGCGTACCAATATTTCAATTCAGTCGAGGGATCTCATGAATGAGATATTTGACAACTACAACCTTGGTATTACAGTAACTACAGTCCAGTTGAAAAATATTGTTCCGCCGATAGGAGAGGTTCAGGATGCTTACGAAGATGTCAATATGGCAATTCAGGATATGGAAAAACTGATCAATGAGGGAAAGGAAGCATACAACAATGAAATTCCTCTTGCCCAGGGGCAGGCTGCTCAGATGATTCAGGTGGCCGAGGGTTATGCTACTGAACGTGTAAACGAAGCAAAGGGAAATGTTGCAAGATTTAATTCTGTTCTTTCAGAATATAAGAAGAATAAAAGTGTTACACGCTCAAGGCTCTATATCGAAATGATAGAAGATGTATTTGGACAGAAGGATGAAACAGATATTATAGATAAAAACCTCGAAAACTTCCTTCCTCTAAAATCTCTTCAGGGAGGTATCCAGTGAAAAAAATAGTAAAAACCCTTGTCATAATACTTGTTCTTATAATCATTATTTTTGCAGCAGGCCCGTTCTATGTTCTTAACGAAGGCGAACAGGTTGTTATAACCCGTTTTGGTAAAATAACAAACTCAACTACTGAGGCAGGCCTGAAATTCAAGATGCCCTTTGTTGATAATGTTGTAAGATATCCCAAAAAACTGCTTTCATGGGACGGAAACGCTCAGAGGATACCTACCGCTGAAAACCAGTTCATCTGGGTTGATGCAACCGCAAGATGGAGAATAACTGATCCAATTAAATTCTACGAATCAGTAACCACACTTGAACAGGCATATGCAAGAATGGATGATGTTATAGATTCATCAGTCAGGACTGTCATAGCTGAAAACCTTCTTCGAGAGGCAGTAAGAAACTCAAACCATATAAATGAGACAGAAAGTGAAGAACCAATCAATATGGATGACGAGGAAAGTATGAATGCCCTTAGAAACCTGACTGTAACTGAAACTAAACAGGAGCTGATTGAAAAGGGCCGGGAAGCACTTTCTGATGAAATGTATACCAGTGCAAGAATGATTATTCCTCAGTATGGAATTGAGCTTAAAGACATAATTATCAGACAGATTCGCTACTCTGATGATCTTACCCAATCTGTTTTCAACAGAATGATAAAAGAACGTAACCAGGTAGCGCAGGCCTACCGCTCATACGGAGAGGGCCAGAAGGCTGAATGGCTTGGAAAACTTGACAACGATAAACGATCTATTCTTTCAGAAGCCTATGAAAAATCAGAGAGTATAAAGGGAAAGGCCGATGCACAGGCAACAAAGATTTATTCTGAATCTTACAAGGCTGATCCGGAGTTCTTTGAGTTCTGGAGATCTGTAGAATCTTACCGAAAGATTCTGCCTAAATTCAATAAAATACTTACTACAGATATGGAGTACTTCGATTATCTGTATGAACAAAACGGTAATTAAGCCGGCAGATTCCGGGGTAATCCCCCGGTTTTAGATATAAAGCCCCAATGCTGTCCTGATCGGAAAGCAGAGGGGCTTTTTTTATTCTATTCTGATACGCTTGCCGTTATAAATCTTACGCCTTAGGACCTGAATAAGATATTCCGAAGCCCCCTTCTCTACCTGAAATCTGGTACTGGTGGGCTGTATATCAATACGTCCGAAATCTACGGTTTTGCCGCGGGTGTTCTGGTTGATAAGTTTCATAAGCTCCGGTGCCGATATACCGTCCCTCTTTCCAAGGTTTATCTTAAGCCAGCTGTAATCACCTGAATCTCCCCGATCTCTTTTTCTTCCTCGGGGGCTGCCGTCAGAACCGCGGGGGCCTGACGTTCTGCGGTCATTACGTCTGTCGCGGGAATACTGTCTGTTGGAACGGAAACCAAGATCCTTTTCTCGTTTTACAGGCTTGAGATCCTCAAGATTCTTATAGAAATCAAGAAAGCGGTTAAACTCAAGCGAGACAAACTTTTTAACAAGCTCTTCACCGGTAAAACCCGCAAGCTTCTCGGCAATAACACCCATATAGGGGGCAATCATATCTTCATCAACATTGACGGTCATAACCTTTTCGATCAGATAAAGAAGCTGTGCTTCACAGATCTCCTGCTTTCCGGGAACCCCGGTCTCGGTTATCTTCCGGCCAAGATTCTTCTCAATGCGTTTCATCCGGCCGCGCTCTTTCATATTGATTATCGAGAGAGACAAGCCCCTGCTTCCAGCACGTCCTGTACGGCCGCTGCGGTGATTGTATATCTCTATTTCATCAGGAAGATCATAGTTAATAACATGGGTGAGCTCCTTAACATCAAGTCCGCGGGCGGCAACGTCGGTTGCAACAAGAAGCTGAAGACCCCGCTCACGGAACTTGGCCATGATGTATTCACGCTGCTCCTGGGATAGATCACCATGGAGGGCATCGGCACTATAGCCTTCTTTTATCATTTTTTCGGCAATATTACGGGCGGAGACCCTGGTCTTGCAAAACACAATTCCATATATTCCCGGATAGTAATCAACAAGCCTCTTTAATGCCTCAAATTTATCCTTCGCGTGAACAACATAGTAGCTGTGGGTAACCATCTCGGTTCCGGCATTCTTTTTGCCTGCAGAAACCTCAACCGCGTCATGCATGTAGCGGCGCGCAATATCTTCAACCTCGGCAGGCATTGTTGCTGAAAAAAGAAGACTTGTGCGGTTAAACGGAAGCGATTCTATAATTGCATCAAGCTCATCCTTAAAACCCATATTAAGCATGATGTCGGCTTCATCAAGGATCAGATATTTCAGGTTTGAAAAATCGGCCTTACCCTTTTCGAGCAAATCTACGAGCCTTCCCGGTGTTGCAATTACAAACTGAGAGCCTCCCTTTAAGTCCTTCACCTGTGGACCGTATGCTGTTCCGCCATAGATGGCGGCAACACTGAAGCCCTTGATATATTTTGTATAGCTTTCTACATCCCGGGCAATCTGAAGGCATAGCTCACGTGTGGGGCAGAGAACCAGCACCTGAGTTCCGCGGTTTTCAGTATCAATTTTTTCAAGTACAGGCAGGCTGAACGCGGCGGTTTTTCCGGTACCGGTTTGCGCCAGACCAATCAGATCACCGGACTTTTCTATTATCTTTGGTATTACCTTTTCCTGTATGGGTGTTGGATTCTCGAAGCCTAGCTCATCAATAGCTTTAAGCACACGGGGATCCAGATTAAATTCGTTAAATTTCAATATTTATTCCTTAATTATGAGTAATGAGTGTACTCTCAAACAAACGGAACTGCAAGGGCTTGAGGGTCTGAAACTCGTAATAAGAAATAATATCTTTTTATTTAATCTTTCTTAGACATATAGGCACAAAAACAATTAAAAACTAATTTAGATTCTTCTTCAATTATAAAATTTGAATCAACCAAAGCCTTTGAAAATTGTTCCCAGCTGAATCTTGCTTCCGGAGGATGATGAAATTTCAGATATTTATCAACAAATAAAACTCCCTTATCATTTACCTCAAATATGCAGAAGTGCCCTCCCTTTTTAATTACACGATACAATTCATCCACTGCCTTCTTCCAACCAGGAACATGGTGTAAAATACCAAAAACAAAAACTGCATCAAATTTTTCATCCGGCTGATTAATGGATGTAATATCATCAACATAATATTGTGCATAGGGATTCTTCTTCTTTGCTATTTCAATTTGCTCAGGCATGTAATCAAATGCTATTAATTCTTTTGGAGAAAACCGCTTTGATATAAGCTTTGAACTATAACCGGAGCCGCATCCGGCATCTAATATTGTTGAATCTGAAAGTGTAATATTATGCTTCAGGACATACTTCTCAAAACATTTAAACTCTATATATTTTTGACTAAGCCTGCGGACAGGATTATTCATTGCCATAAATTCTGCTTTATTAAGTTTCATATTATACTTCTTTCATAATCAGATATTACAGATATAGTATATCCTTTATTAGGGGTTATTTCAATTTTCTGATTTATTTACTTTAATTCATTAATTTTATGATTTATTAATCTTGAGAGCTTTTCAGCCCCTCTTTCAGAAAGGTGATCTGCATCATAAAAATCTAATTCTGTAAAATTTTCATCATTTAATAAATTTTTATAAATACAGTTATTATATTTTGAACAAATCTCTTTTGTAGTTTTTACGGTTATATTAAGCTGTTCATTATTTAAAGACTTAATATACGAGTGAAAAGCCGGAGGAGTAAAAAGTATCACTTTAATATTTCTTTCTTTACAAAGATCCAGTATCGAATTCAGTATTAGTATATTCTGATTAAATATTTTTACATTTGCCTTTGAATAAATATTATTCTTTGTATGCCTCTTAGCTGCAATTTTACCAGTTTCAATCAAGCCCACAGTCTCTGCAAAATTATTTATTTTACCATAACCTGAAGCTGTACATGATATATTTGACTCACCTGATATATAATAATTTATTAATCTTTTAATATTTGTACTGCCTTTATTGCTTAATACTTCTGAATAATTTTTTAATTTAGATGAAGATTTTAGATCATAATATAAGATATAGTTTTTAACTCTCCATGATTCATGATCTGATTCTAAATCATAATAAAGACTAAAGTACGATATTGGCAGTATTATTGTTTTAATTTCATAAAAAATGTCCTTATATTTTTTTAAAATTTCATAATCATATTTAAGTGATTGGGCAATATAACCTGCATTAAAAGTTCTACTGGAAAAGTAATCAGGATTTAATCCATAGAATGAATGAGAACTTCCTAAAATTAAAGTTTCTATTTCAGAACTATAACTATCTAAATATTGTTTTTTAAATAAATAGTCATTTGGTATAGATCTCAATGCTGCTTCAATAAGTGCAGCACAAATCAAAAGAGGAAGAGAAAAAAATATTATTTTTTTTATAAATTTTTTCATACAGTTTCCTAAAACTGAAAATAAATAAACTGTTGTTCTTCTCCGCCAAAGGTGAAAATTACTATTATTAATGCATAGTAGGCCAAATATCTAAAATGCCTTTTCCACTTACAACCCAAGTTTTGTATTGCATATTCCCCTTCTTTCCCCAGCCATTCTATTAAAATAAAAATACAAGTTATTATAATTGTTATTAAAGCTCTAATTTCTTTTAATATTTCCGGAGCTTCAAAAATTGATATAGAAAAAATACCTGAAATATAATTTAAAGAATGTCCGATACTTTCTGCTCTAAAAAATATCCATGCAAAAACAGTTAAAGAAAAGGTGAAAAAGATAGATATAATTTCTTTTATACTTGGAAATATTTTCCCCTTTGCAGCAATATCCAAATTCTTTCTATTTCTATTTGTTATTAATAAAGGTAAAAAATAAATTGCATTCAGCATACCCCAAATAATAAAAGTCCAATTGGGGCCATGCCAAAAACCGCTTACAATAAAAATAATAAAGGTGTTTCTGATTTTTAACAAAACATCCCCTCTGCTGCCTCCTAGGGGGATATACAAATAATCCCTAAACCATGTTGATAATGAAATATGCCATCTTCTCCAAAATTCTGCTATATCTCTTGAAAAATATGGAAACGCAAAATTTTGTACAAGATTGAAACCGAATAAACGTGAAACGCCAATAGCAATATCAGAATAACCGGAAAAATCTCCATATATCTGAAAAGCAAAAAATAAAGCTCCCAAAACAAGAGTACTGCCGTTCATATCTGAATAATTATCAAAAATTTGATTTACAAAGTATGCACAATTATCAGCAATAACAATTTTTTTGAAGAATCCCCAAAGAATTTGTTTCATCCCGTCTAAAGCCGCTAAATAATTAAATTCTCTTTTTTTAAAAAACTGTGGTAATAAATGCGAGGCCCTCTCTATTGGTCCAGAAACTAACTGGGGGAAAAAACTCACAAAAGAAGCAAATGCCACAAAATCTTTTATTGGCTTTAGTTTATTCTTATATACATCTATCGTATAACTTAGAGTTTGAAAAGTGTAAAAACTAATTCCGACAGGCAGGATAATGTTTAATCTATCAGCCTTGAGGCTGTAACCGAACAATGAAAAAGCCTTAATAAAATTATCAATAAAAAAATTGTAATACTTAAAAAACCCTAATAATCCTAAATTTACTATTATACTTATACATAATAGGGCCTTTCTTTTAAATTGTATCTTTGTTATTTTTAATCTAAGCCCAATAGTATAATCAACTATACTACTAATAAATATTAATGATAAAAATCTCCAATCCCACCAACCGTAAAAAATATAGCTTGCAATCAATATGAGCAGGTTTTGGAATTTTAAATTTTTATTTATTACAAACCAATACAAGAAAAATACTATTGGTAAAAAAACCGCAAAATCAATCGAATTAAAAACCATAAGCATGCCCTCCGCCGTCCCAGTTTCTTCTAAAGCATGGGATATGGAACACTTTTATGCTCCAGGGTCACTACAGCGAAGCTCCGCAATCCTGCGAAGCTCTTCGATCTTTCGCTGTACAAATTTCCAGTTTCCGGGTTTTCCTAAAGCAAGCTCAGACTTATATAATTCTTCAAGCCCGGTAAAAATCTTTTCAAAGGTATCGCGGTATTTTCTAAATGCAAACTTGCGTATTACACCGAATAAGGCTGTCCAATACCGCTTATAAAGTAATTTATCCATCTCAGCCGTCCAGCCGGAAATTAAAGACATAAGAACCTCAGCCTCTTCACACCTGTCTTTACATCGGCAGACCTCAAGACGGCGCTGCAGCTCAATCAATTCATCCTGCGGAAGGCGGTTTAAGGCTTCGATATCAGGTATTTCCGAGAAACGATAAACTTCATCAGCTGCGGAATTAAGACGGCCGCCACGGACAAGTTCAATACGGCCGTCTTCAGTATTAAATTCTTCTTTAAGCCTTGCCGGCACAAAGCTTTCATTCATTAATGATATTATTGAGCGGGCCCGCAGAACCTTGTCTACAGCAGAGCGGTCCCCGCTGCCGGGCTTTTCATATTTTGATAGAACCAGCTGAAATTCTACATTTCTGTTTACCCGGCCTAAGCTCTGTCTTCCGCCCCGGTATATGACATAATCGCGGCAGAAAATTTCTACCTTGCCGAAACTGCTGAGAATATCGAAAAGTTCATCAAAGGGGATTATTCCCTCGGTATTGTAGCTCAAGACTATGTAGCGGGCATCAATATTATCTATAAGCCGCCGCAGTTCGGCAGGAGCAGTTTTACGGTAACAGAAATTCGAGCGCGTTTCAGACCAGTCTTCTCTGATTCCGGCCTTTACCTTTAACACACCTTCCGATGTTCTTTCCATAGAAACCTCAGGCTTATCCCAGAGGGCAATTGTATTGAGCATGAAATAATTACTGCCGTACTGATGTTGATTATAAGGCGGATCAAGATAGCATATATCAAAGCCGCATCCATTCTGTTCTGAAAACCTTTCAGCAAAGACTGCGGCATCAAGCCTTGTCACATCAGCCCGGCAGCCGGCCCCGCCCTCTATCATATGGGGCTTCTGCAAAGCCATTGGGGCCATTATCCGCTTTAGCGCGTCCTTTCCATGGCCGCCGAAACCCTTATGGCAGGCCTTAAAAACGCCGTTGGTATTTGCGTGGGTAGCCGCCTGATACAGCAGCGGCGCGGTCAGGATGCATTTTCTGATAAAATCATCTTCGCTCAAATCCCAGCCCGGAAAGAGTTTTTCAATCCCGCCGCGCACCGCGTCGATAAAAAGAGCATTCTCACGGGTATAAAACAGCCTTTCACGCTTATAGTCGGCAGATGCGGTATCAGCCGGCGCATAATAGCGGCTTATATAGGAGTCTGATTTGGCAGGATGTTTGAGACTGTTCAGCCTTTCAAACTCGGCGGCCAGCGCGTCGGATCCTCCAAACAGCCGGTCGGCCTCAGTTTCGGAAAGCCTCAAATGGGCGGTATTTATTACGCAGGAATACATCTCCCAGTCGTTTGAGGCCAGGCTGAAGCCCATGCTTTTAGCGAGCCTTGAGACAGAACCGCTTCCGGCAAAACAATCACCGAAGCGGAGGGGCTTTTCGGCGGCACCTGTTCCGGAGGAGGCTCTGCTGGAGGCCCCTCTGCCCGCGTAACATCTGCCCGCAAGATCGGCAAATACCTCCGCCAAAAACCTTAGAAGCCGTCTCTTGTTTCCTATATAGGCAATAAGCTGATTGTTAAGATAGGGGCTGTTAAAATCAGGCAGACTCATATTCACTGGACTTATGCTCACTGATTAATCAGGAATATAGGCAGCCATATTCTTATCGGTTTCAAATACCTCAACCCTTGATATAGGGGCTTCCGGCATTTCCTTTTTAAGATCCTTGTAAATATGAAAAGCAATAAGTTCCGCGCTTGGTTCACGTTCTGTAAAATGTTCATTATCATTCAGAAGACTGTGATCTATCCGCTCAAGAACGGTTTTAAGAGTTTTTTTCAGAACACCGAAGTCTATCAGCATACCGCCTTCATCCAGGTCACCGCCCTCGGCAAAGACCCTTACCCTGTAGTTATGACCATGAAGGTTTTCGCACTTGCCGTGAAAATTGACCAGATAGTGGGCAGCGGCAAAATTATCCTCAATTCTTACTTGAAACATCTTTCCTCCGTTAGCTATAATACAGCCGTAATGCAGAACATGTCCAATAAAAGATTATCAGCTTTAACAGCCAATATCAATATAGATTACTCAAACAATATTGACCCATTAATAAACGGAATAGCCTATGATTCGCGTAATGTTGAGCCGGGTTTTCTCTTCATAGCGCTTGAGGGTATTCACGTAGACGGACATTCGTTTATCCAAAAGGCTGTTGATAAGGGTGCAGCGGCAATACTCTATTCCAATGCTGCCTTTGATTCCAATGCTGCCTTTGATTCCAATGCTGCCTTTGATTCCAATGCTGCCTTTGACCCCAACACTGACTTTGACTCCAATGCGGCCGTTGCCAAGGCGGCTGACAACGAACAACAAAAAACCTCCGCCCCTGCCGCATTTATCAGAACAGGAAATACAAGAACAGCAATGGCCTTTATTGCAGCAGCATTTTACGAAAGACCGGCAGACAGGCTTACAACAATAGGTGTTACAGGAACAGACGGAAAAACCTCAACCGTTTATTTTATCGATCAGCTGCTTGAGCTTACAGGCTCAAAAAGCGGCCTGATATCAACCGCAGCCTGTAAGACAGGTTCTTTTATTGAAAAAAACCCATACCGGCAATCCACCCCCGAGGCTGTGGAGATAAATATGCTTCTGTCAAAAATGCTTGACGAGAAAAAGGAGTTCGCGGTAATTGAGGCAACCTCACACGGCCTTTCTGAATTAAATAACCGGCTTGGGGAGATTACCTTTGACGCGGCTGTTTTTACAAACATCAGCCATGAACATCTTGAGTTTCACGGAACCTTCGAGCGTTACCGTGATGACAAGGCTAATCTGTTCCGCAAGCTGAGGCCGGAGGGTTTCGGGGTTATCAATATTGATGATCAAAACGCTGAATATTTTATCAGGGCAGCCGGTGAAAAAAGTGTTTACACTTGCAGCCTTAAAGACAGCTCTGCCGATTTTTTCGCTGATAAAATAGAACAGAGTGTAGATGGCTCATCATTCAGAATCAATATCTCCGCAAAGGCAGCAGGCGGAAGATCCGTTTCGGTTGAGACTTCTATCGGTCTTCCGGGCCTCTTCAATATCGAAAACGCCCTTGAGGCCTTCGCCGCGGCAATGAAACTCACAAATGAGCCTGCCGAAAGAATTGCTGCTCTTCTCCCAAAGCTGGCAGCGGTCAAGGGCCGCATGAAGGTTCTTAACTGCGGACAGCCGTTCACTGCCCTGATTGATTATGCCCATACACCGGGCTCTTTTCGGAGATTGTTTCCCGATATGAGGCGCAGAGCAGGCGGCAGGCTGATTGCGGTTTTCGGTTCAGCCGGTGAGCGCGATATTGAGAAGCGCCCCGAACAGGGAGAGATTGCTGCTGAGTATGCTGATATTCTGGTATTGGCGGATGAAGACCCGCGCGGTGATGAGCCGATGCAGATACTTGAAGAGATCGCCGCGGGCGCGGAGAAGGCCGAACGGGGAAGACTTGCCCCGCTTCAGCGCGGTAAAAACCTGATCTTAATTCCGGACAGAAAGCGCGCTATTGCCGCAGCCTTTGAGATTGCCGAAGCGGATGATACTGTGATCCTGCTTGGGAAGGGTCATGAGAGTACAATCATTTATGCTGACGGTCCTGTTGTCTGGGATGAACAGACTGCCGCAGAAGAGGTTCTGGTTGAGATGGGGTTCGATTGTAATAATTTCATTGGTTGCGGAAGGTTTGGTTGAGGGACTTAATTACAGGCCTAATTGCCCTAATTACCGATAATAATTATAATCCAAACTGAGAAGAGAAGATAAATGAATAAAAAAAATATCTGTATTATCTACGGCGGAAAATCCGGTGAGCATGAGATCTCAATCCGCTCAGCATCATCGGTTGTTAAGACGCTTGATGAAAATAAATATAATAAAATACTGATCGGAATAGACAAAACAGGCAGGTGGTATCTTCAGCCGGAAGCGGAAGAGTCTCTGCGTAAAACCGGCATTCTTACCCTTACAACCGATGAGGCCCGGAAGATTGTAATAATCCCGTCAGAGGGATTTTTTGCCGACCATAAAAAACTTGATATAGATTTCGTAATGCCTGTTCTTCATGGAACAAATGGTGAGGACGGAACAATTCAGGGCCTGCTTGAATTGATGGATATTCCATATTCCGGTGCCGGAGTATTGGGAAGCTCGGTCGGAATGGATAAGGAGATCACCAAGAAGATATGGGCCTCAGAGGGGCTTGAGACTGTTCCATTTAAATCGCTTAATCTTGAGGTGTTCAGCGATGATGCCTTCCCTCTTAATGATTTTTTAAATGGTTTGGAAAAAGAATATGGTTATCCACTGTTTGTTAAACCGGTCAGGGCGGGATCTTCAGTAGGAATAAGCCGCGCCGAAAATCCTGAAGAATTAAAGGCGGCATTACCAAAGGCCTTCCAGTTTGACAGCCGCATAATGATAGAACCGGCAATAGATGCCCGTGAGATTGAATGCTCGGTTATAGGAAACCTTACCGCGGCAGCATATCAAACAGGCGAAATTGCGCCCACACATGAGTTTTACGATTATGAGGCAAAATATATTGATGAAAACGGAGCAAGGCTGATTATACCGGCCAACCTTGATACTGAGACTTCGGAAAAGATACGGGAAATAGCCGTGAAGGCCTATGTTTCCGCCGGGATTGAGGGAATGGCAAGGGTTGACTTTTTCATTGACCGCCGTAACGGCAAAATTCTTCTTAATGAGGTTAATACAATTCCGGGCTTTACGAGCATAAGCATGTTTCCCAAACTTTGTGAAGCCGGAGGCCTTGAATATTCAGACATGCTTGATAAGCTTATAGAACTTGGAGAGGAGAGGATAAAGCTTAACCGGAAATTGGATTTCAATATATAATTAATTAAAGTTGTAATTTTTTGCTTAAAAGCTGCTTTTAAAACTAATCGAGTTTTGAAAACAGTTAAATAGTATTAAATTTAATATTTGATACTCAAGAATAAAAAATATTTTCCCGAAAATTAAAGTCAATAGATAAAAAAGAAAAGAGGCGTTGGTAAAATGAAAAAAAATGAAACCGCTGCATCTTCTTGTTCTGAGTATTCTGATACTACCCGCAAAAGTTTTTCTATAAAATACAAACTGATACTGGTCTTCGGTCTTTTAGGTATAGCATCCACGCTTACGTTAAGCTTTTTTGCTACAAGCATAGCACAAAAGGGTGTGGAAAAAGAGGTTGAAGCCCACTTTATGGTTAAGGCAAACGATGTAGCAACAATTATTGAAACAGCCTTGCAGGGAGATTTTAACAGCCTTGAAACCATGGCCCGAAGTCCCCTCTTCCGAGACAACACACTCAGTTATAGGGAAAAAGCAATACTTCTGGAAAAAGAGGCAGAAGAAACTAACTTCGTGACACTTCACATTGGAGACAGCAATGGAAGACTATATTTCTCAAACGGCAACTCGGTTGATATTACTGAACGTGAATACTATAAAAGAGCTATAGCCGGCAAAGATTATATAACCGAGCCCTTTGTTACAACTCTTGGTGATTTCCGCCTCAGTGTTTCGGTTCCCATTTACGATAAGAACAAAAACATAATTGGTCTCATTCTTGCCGATCACGACGGCATGGAATTAAACAAATATACTAATGACATTGTTATAGGAGAAACGGGTGTTTGCTACATTATTGATAAGACAGGAACACTGATTGCCTATCAGGATACTGAAGCTTTAAGAAATCAGTATAATCTGTTGGAAGAGAGTAAAAAAGATCCCTCACTGGCTTCACTTGTTTCTTTTTTAGAGCGCTCCATTGAATCTGAACAAAGCGAAGTCGATTTTTACGAGTACAATGGAGAAACCTTCATCGCTTCCTTTGCAAAAATTAAAAACACCGGCTGGACAGTGATTATTAAAGCCCCGGCACACGAATTTCAATGTACAGCTAAACAATTAAAAAAGAATTTACTTGTTATCAGTTTAATTATTTTAATTGTTGCCCTGACAGTTATTTTTATTATGGCAAACAGAATTGTAAAACCGGTTAAAAAGACGGTTTCAGTTCTTAAAGATATTGCCGAAGGCGACGGAGACCTGACTGTACGCCTGCCGGTAAGGGGTAATGATGAAATTACCGATCTTTCCCGCTATTTTAATAAAACCATTGAAAAGCTTAATATTTCTCTTAAATCAGTTCTGTCGACCTCGGATAATATGAATGAAATGGGCAAAACCCTTTCCAACAATATGACAGAAACCGCCAGTGCGGTTAATCAAATCAGTGCCAACATTGAAGGGGTTAAGCAGCAGGTTATGAATCAAAGTGTCGGTGTGACAGAAACATCGGCAACTATGGAAGAAATTATACGGACAATAAATCAGCTTAACAAGAGCATTGAAAATCAGGCCGCCAGTGTAACTGAATCCTCGTCTTCCATAGAAGAAATGATTGCCAATATAGCATCCATTGCAAAAATGCTGGAAGACAATAATCTTATTGCACAAAGTCTGAATGAAAAAACCAATATAGCTAAAGAAGGATCTACTAATGCAAATACACAGGCTGCAAGGATTGGTAATAAATCAGCAGATCTTCTTGACGCAAGTCAGGTTATTCAGAATATTGCAAGCCAGACCAATCTGCTTGCAATGAACGCCGCAATTGAGGCTGCCCATGCCGGTGAATCAGGCAAGGGCTTTGCCGTTGTTGCTGATGAAATCAGAAAGCTTGCCGAAGAAGCAGGTGAACAAGGAAAAAGCATTGCTGTCAACATACAGGAAACCATTGATATAATAAAAACCATTACCGATTCCGGTGCCGAGGCAGAAACAATATTCGGAGAGGTTCACGAACTGGTAAAGAAAACCCTGCAGCATGTAGAAAATATTGTTGAGGCCATGCGTGAACAGAAGCAGGGCAGTCAGGAAGTTCTTACCGCTCTCAAGGATATAAACACCGTAACCAGCGAGGTAAAAGACGGTTCAACAGAAATGCTTGAAGGTGGAAAACAGATTTCAGTAGAAATACACAAACTTGATGAGCTGACCAAGATAATAACAGAGAGTATGAACGAAATGGCAGCAGGAGCTTCTGAAATCAACAATGCCGTACAGGAAGTTAATGGCCTGACCCAACAAAACCGGGAAAGTATTGAGGCACTTTCCAGAGAGGTCGGAAAGTTTAAACTATAGCTACCAGTGATTATGAGACATTATTGAGGCAAGCGGTTTGCGTTCGGTTACAGTCCTGGGAGAATCATCCTCAGGATAACCGAATGCTATAAGCATAACTATCCTCATTGAGTACGGGACGGTAAGAATCTCTTTGACCTCCATTTCATCATAGGTAGTTACAATGCAGCTTCCTACTTTACATTCCGAGGCCTGTATAACCATATAGGAGGCAGCAAAGCTTAAATCAACAGGATATGAAAGCTGTCCATTTGGCATTCTGTAATCTACATTTGTTGTACCAAGTGCTACGATAAATGCCGCACCGCCTATGTGGTCCTGACCATATGCTGCCGCCTCAAGCCTGCCTTTGACCTTATCATCATCGATCAGTACAAAACGCCATGGTTGTCTGTTCTTCGCGGACGGGGCCCTTCTGCCGGCGTCAAGAATGGAATTTATAATATCTTCTTCTACTTTACGGTCACTGAACTTTCTCACAGTCCTGTATGATTCAATAGCCGGAAGCATAATATCTTTTGAATCTTGACCAATCATGCTGATTTCCCTTATTGTTAAATTCAATGAAAAGATTTTTTTCCTTTCTTATGATATTAACAGCTTTTATTTTTTATGCCTCTTCCGATTCTATAATAAACGATATTGATAATTTTTCCAAGCTTTTTCAACAGACTGAAGGCTCTACTCAGGAAAAAGAGGCTATTAATAAAATAAAAAACAGGCTTTCCTCATTTAATATCAATTTCAGTGAAATTAATTTTGATGACGCAGAAAATTTTCATTCATTCTCATCATATATTGAAGCAGATATTGCAGGAGAAAAAGATGACACAATAATTACTCTGATACCTTTAAACCAGAATTACAGTATAGCGGCAGGACTCGCTCTGGCAGAATACTACAGCCTTAACAAACCGGAACTCTCGATGAAAATCCTTTTCATGGGAGCAGAATCTTCAGATAAAAACGCCCTTGCATCAAGGTTTTTTCTTGGGCATTATTACCCTGAAGTTCCCACTGCCTTCATCTATATGAATTTTGAGACAAGCCCCTCGGAATTCAGAATAATATCAGGGGCGGAAGGCTACAGCAGTCCCTACATGCTTTTCAAGGCAGTTACAACTGCGCTTGATTCTGTAGAAATTCCATGGCGGCACTCAAATACCGAGGCTATGCTTTTCAGACTGTCCTCCGCCGGCACCAAGAGCAGAATTGGTCCCTATCTTGCCGAATCATACCCTGCAATAGAAATCAAGTCTTCAGAAAGTGCTGATGAACATCCTTTAATTGATTCTGAAAAGCTTACAGGGTTTTATGAATCAATGTTTCAGGTCTTTGAAACCGGAATACCTTCTGAATATGATAAAAATTATATTTTAGGTCTAAGTGAGCAGAATTATCTCTTTATCTACATACTTCTAATTACAATACTGATGATTTTCCCGATCTTCAGAAAAAGGCATTTCAGCTGGTATATGCGGACATTGATAAGGAACATATGGTTTATTCCGGTCCTTTTTGGATCAGTTTTTCTATTCCTTTCACTTACCAGCATTCTGATGGGATTTGTACTTAACAAACTTCAGTTTCCAGAGCTATGGAAATATATTCCGTTCACCTTATTTTTATCTAAAATATCTATCGCAATTTTTCTATATTTAATGGCATTCAGGTTTATAAAGAAACTTCCTTTTTCAAAAAGGGGAAGCTTTTATTCGATAACCGCAATATTCTTTTTGGTTATTGTTTTATTCATTCTGACTTCAATTAATTTCTCATTATCAATATTTGCGTTATGGTCTCTCTGTTTTATATTTCTATTCACTGTATTTCGGCAGCCGCTTTTAAAGCTTCTGATGCTTATTATATCGACCCTGTGGCTGGTAATAATTTTATTTGAAATATTTACAATACCCTCTTATCCGGTAATAAAGCTTTTAATAATTTCACCATTGAAGGGTGATCTTCTTTCAGCTCTTGTTCTGCTGCCTTTTATATTGGCCTCAATAAGACTGGATATGCTTTCTCCTCCATCAAAGGTTTTTACCAGATTTCTTCCGGGAGCTCTTGGTATTCTTTCAGCGGCTTTATTCATTTTTATTATAGTTTATTCGCCATTTGATGCCTCGAATCCTCAGCCTGTTATAATTAAAAATAATTTTGATGATGATACAGCAGAGCGTCATATAAGTTTTGAAAGCCCGGCAAAGATTAATAAAGCTGCTGATAATTTCTTCAGAGAGTATTCAGCCGCACCAATAAAAACTTCAGGAAATATCCTGATAGACATAAAACACCGCGAATTCTTGAATAGAAAAATTCTGGACTTTAAACTCGGTTTCAAAGAATCCCCATTAAGAATAAGGGTATCATTAGATTCTGATTCACCGATTACACTTTATGAAAGTAATTTCCCGGCAGAATGGTTTCCTTCCAAAAATAAGCTTGAAATATATATAGGAGATAATCCTGAAATACCGCTTGAGGTTTCATTAACAATTAACCGTGACGCGGAAATTAATTTAAATATAGAAGCAGACTATTACCCGGAAGTTGAAAATATAGAGATCAATGGGAAGCATTATATTTTAACAAAAACCAAAACAATAAAAAAACAATATAAAGATGAGTAACAAAAAAGACTTTGAAAAAAGAATTTTTCATGTTGATCTTGATGCGTTCTACGCGGCTGTTGAACAGCGTGAATATCCTGAGTATCAGGGTAAACCTGTTATTATTGGAGCATCTCCCGGTAAGCGGGGAGTAGTTTCGGCATGCAGCTATGAAGCAAGAAAATTCGGTGTTCATTCTGCCATGCCGATATCAACAGCAAAACGCCTATGCCCTGAGGGGATATACCTTCCTGTGAGAATGAAGCTCTATCAGGAGGTATCATCAGTGATAATGAACTGCTTCGACGAATTCACACCCCAAAAAAATCAGATATCAATTGATGAGGCCTTTCTTGATATGACCGGTACTGACAGACTTTTCGGCAGTATAGAAGAGACGGGGCTGCTGATAAAAAGACGGGTAAAAGAAATAAGCGGACTTAATATTTCAATAGGAGCCGCCCCTACACAGTTTCTTGCAAAGCTTGCCTCGGATTACGGAAAGCCGGACGGTCTTTATATTATTAGAAACGGAGAAGAACTTGACTTTCTCGACAAACTAAGGCTCAAAGATATTTGGGGCCTTGGCAGAAAAACCCTTGAAAGACTTAATGAATTAAATATCTTTACTATTTCAGATCTGCGGAAGATGAATGAAAGATCATTGATCTCTAACTTTGGAAAATCAGGGGGCAGCTTTCTCTACAGAGCATGCAGGGGAATTGATATCGACATATATAATACCGAGGCAAAGAGCAACTCAATCAGCAATGAAACAACCTTTCAGGAAGATGTTTACGACCGTGATATTATTGAGAGGGTTCTGCTTGAACTATCTCATCATGTAATGTTCAGGGCTTTAAAAGAAAACAAGAAGAGTAAGAGTATCTGTATTAAGCTGAGATATGCTGATTTCACCTCTACAACAGCTCAGAAAACATTTGACCACTATATTCATTCCGCAGAAGAGATTTACGCCCGCAGTATTGAACTGTTAAACTCAAGATGGAACGAAGCTTCCGCAATAAGATTAATCGGAACAGGGCTTCTTTCTCTTGAAAGCTCAGATAAACCTGAACAGGTAAATCTGTTTGAAAATGAATTTGAGAAACAACGGAAGGTAGAACAGGCTGTTCTGAAAATTAAAGACCGTGGTGACAAGATTACAAAGGCAAGCCTTTTGAATAACAGCATAGGCCCCAAAAAAACATGAAAAGCTCTTATCTGTTCAGAATTTTTCATTAAGGGGTTCAGGTACCATATAGTATTTATTGGACATATTCCATAAGGTCCACCCGGAAGAATCCGCATCCCCGCAGCCTCTAAGCTGTTTCAGCAGATATTCCTGATATTCATCCTCTTCCATATAATATTCAGCCGGAAGAAGAAAGGCCTGAACATATGGGCGTATAATGCTGCGGCCGGAGACAATCTCGGCTGCACGGATTGTGCCCTCATAGTAAAGCTTCTCTGCCCTTTCAAGATATGGAAGATCCCGCATAAAGCGGCGGGGGAAATGAGATGGATAATACATAGGACAGATCGCATCTACATATTCTGCAAGCATTTCAATATTCTGGCCTATCCAGTTACCCATTCTGTAATATGAATTAAATCCGTATAGGTCGGTACTTATCGGGATATGAACCCTCTCCCGCACAAGCCTGAAGAATGACTCAAGGGCGTTTATTCTGGTCATCCCCGGATGTGCGCCGGTGAAGGATATTCTTGATGTGTCACCATCGGATGGAAAACGGATATAGTCAAATTGAATCTCATCAACACCGAGAGACTGAAGCTCTTCCGCAATATCAGCATTATATTCCCAAACGGCTTGATTAAATGGGTCAACCCAGTATTCACGCTGCTCATAAGAAACCTCTCCGGTCTGCTCATCAACATTCTTTATCCGGTACCTCCATGGGCCGCCTGTATATTTATCCTTAAGGGCATATTCATAGTTGTTATAATGAAACAGCTGTTTATCCTTGAAAACAACAATACGGCCAATTACGTAAAAACCTCGTTTATGAGCCTCAGATACGAGATTTTCTATATGGATTCGATCCTTTACAGCACCTATGCTGTTAGGAAGGCTAAGTCTTGAATCGTATGTCAGGAATCCAAAATCATCCTTTATATCAATTACAATAGATTCAAGCCCGTTTCTTTCCATAAAATCAAGATGATTCTGCAGCCTTTCTCCGTAGGAATGCCATGGGCCTATATACATACCCCTATGATCTGCCGCGGCTTCAAGTCTGAGGGTTCTTGCAGGTCTGCTTTCAGCTGAATTGATAACCTTCGGAAGTCTTTGCCTGATCTCAGACCATTTTTCAGACTGCGGAAAATAGTCCGCAGCCTCATTAAAAAACCTTACCTCAATACGGCTTTTTACAAACTGCATTGACTGTATGCTGAGGTGTTCAGAAAGCCCCGCAACCTCTGTCCACTGGCTCCTTGAGCTGTTGCTTTTATAGAGACCATTACCGAATGAATAGCCTACAAAAATTACGCCCTCTTCATCAGGAGAATAAACAGCAGCGGCAATCTCCTCGTTAAAGCCTGCCCCCCTGTATAAGATCTTCTTTTCGGCAACCTCATACCAGCTTCTGCCGCGGTTCTTTGTTTCAAATATTCCGCTGAAAGAGGTTGAGATTAAAAAGGTATTTTTATCAAACGGCGAAACAGACGCTCCTGTAAGGACATTTGAACGGCGGACAGGGTCTTTTACAGGGATCTCTGACCAGCGTCGTCCGCAGTCTTCAGAAAAAAAGAGTCTCGACGCGGTTGTACAGACAAGACGGCTTTCATTGGAAGGGTCAAAACCTATTGATGTAATGGTCTCAATCTCTTCACCATCAAAGGGATATACAACCTTTTTCGGAAGCCCTGAGTTGCGCTTCCGCCAGTGTCTGCCGTGATCATAAGAAACCAGAAAGCCGTCGTTTACAGCAGCCGCGTAAATAATTCCATGAGATGTCCGCATTGTTCTGGTAATATTCAGAAAGTGTGAATCAATGTTTGAAATACCGTAGGCAGCAACAGACTGAATAAAAAAACAGGCCAGGGCTGTAAGCATTACGATACGAAGATAAATTTTCCTGTTCATTCCGGGCTTATTTTTACAGAAAAACTAGTGTATTGCAACAGGAAATATAATACAATCATTTTATAATGAATAAAGAATATACAGAAGAATTATTACTGGATTTCGGCAGCAACGGGAAAACCCTTGTTCCGGTAGTAACTCAAGACATAAATACGAAAGAGGTGCTTATTCTGTCTTTTGTAAATAAAGAGGCATTTGACGAGACAAGAAAAAGCGGATACGCAACCTATTGGAGCCGCAGCCGTAATGAACTATGGAAAAAGGGCATGACAAGCGGTAATATGCTTAAGATCATCGATATACGGATAAATTGTGAACAGAATTCACTTCTATTCCTTGTAGAGCCTCAGGGTCTTGGCGCGTGCCATGCTAAAATGCCGGATGGAAATCCTTATACTTCCTGTTATTATAGAAGAATAAAAAAGAACGGTAGCCTTGAAATTATTTAGAGGATCGATTAATAAAACTTTTCGAAATTGACAGCACGAAACCCCGGTTTTATAATAAAAAAATCCCTTATTATAGGAAAAAACAATGTCCAAACTGAAAATAAAGTCTGCTTCTGAAACAAAATGGGATGCGGCCGCCCTTGGCGAGATCATGCTTCGCCTTGATCCTGGAGCCGGACGAATAAGAAGTACAAGAGAGTTCAAGGTCTGGGAAGGCGGCGGAGAATACAATGTTGTCCGTGGTCTTCATAAATGCTTCAATCTTAATACTACGATGGTAACGGGCATAGCAGGAAACGATCTAGGGCTTCTGCTTGAGGATCTTATTTCACAAGGCGGTGTAGACTACAGCTATTCAAAAAAATTTGAATATGATGGAATAGGAAGAAGCTTCCGTCAGGGGCTCAACTTTGTTGAAAGGGGCTTTGGGGTCCGCGGCGCCCTTGGGGTATCAGACCGTGCCAATACAGCAGCCTCGGCACTAAAACCCGGTGATATTGACTGGAAATCGCTTTTTGAAAAAGACGGGGTCAGATGGTTTCATACAGGGGGCATTTATTCAGCCCTTTCAGAAACATCGGCTGAACTTACGATTGAGGCAATGAAGGCCGCAAAGTCAGCAGGCACAGTAATCAGCTATGATCTGAATTACCGGCCTTCACTCTGGAAGACAAACGGAGGACAGCCAAGAGCGCAGGAGATAAACCGTGAGCTTGCAAAATACGTGGATGTTATGCTCGGTAATGAGGAAGATTTTTCAGCGGCCCTCGGGTTCAAAATAAAAAACTCCGAAAAGAGCTTCAGAAGTCTTGATATAGAAAGCTATAAAGAAATGATAAAAACAGTTGCCGACGAATATCCAAACCTGAAGGCGATAGCTACGACACTTCGTGAGGTTATCTCTGCGACAGTAAATGACTGGAGCGCGGTGCTTTATACCGAAGGAAGGTTTTTCCGATCAATAGAACGCCCCCGTCTTGAGATCTACGATCGTGTCGGCGGAGGAGACAGCTTTGCTTCCGGCCTGATATACGGTTTTCTTTCAGGAAAAACCCCCGAAGAATCTGTTAACTACGGAGCAGCACACGGCGCACTTGCCATGACAACCCCCGGAGATACCTCCATGGCCTCACTTAAGGAGGTGGAAAAACTTGCTTCAGGCGGAGGTGCAAGGGTTGATAGATAGAAATTCAGCCTATATCGTGCTATAATATTTTCACGCTTATTAGGGGAAGATTATAATATGACTGATTACAGCTTTAAAGCAAAAGACGGGAAAAAAATCTACGCCGCAAAATGGGATACTGATAAACCTACAGGAATAGTACAAATTCTTCACGGTATGGCAGAGCATATAGAACGCTATGATGATTTTGCCAAATATCTTAACAGCAGGGGTTATGTTGTTACGGGTGAAGATCACAGAGGCCACGGCAAGACCGCGGGCTCTCTTGAAGATGCCGGCTGGTTTGCTGAAAAAAACGGATGGGATATTGTTGTTAACGACAACTTCATCCTGGGTGAAAAAATTAAAGCCGAATACCCCGGCCTGCCGATCTATATCTTCGGTCACAGCATGGGGACATTCATTACCCGAAAACTGATAAGCGAATACCCTGTAAATGCCCGCAAGGTAATACTTTCAGGAACAGGTGATTTTAAGGCATCAGAGGTTAAAATGGTTAAACTCATTGCCGGGATCACAAAGTTTTTTAAAACGGGAAAAGCAAAGGCTGAACTGCTTGATAAGCTTTCATTCAGCGCAATGAATAAAAACTTTAAACCGGGCAGAACCGGTCTCGAATGGCTGAGCCGGGATGAATCAATGGTTGACAAATACGTCTCCGATCCCTACTGCGGTTTTATTACAACAGCACAATTTTACCTCGATTTTGCAGGTGGAATAAGCTATCTGCATACCGATGCATGCTTTAAGAATACTCCAAAGGATATTCCGCTTTTATTTTATTCAGGAGAGAAGGATCCTGTTGGTGGTAATACAGAATATGTTAAAAAGGTTTTCAATCAGTATAAAGAAAACGGCTTTAAAAGTATTGAGATTGAATTCAATAAAGACGGAAGACACGAGAGTATAAACGAAGTCAACCGTGAGGAAGTATATAAATTTATGGCGGACTGGCTTGAAAAATAAAAAGGCCGGAAAATCTATAGCGCCTAGCTCCCGGCCTTTCAGTTTTTCAATTTAGAATAAATACCTATTTCAAAGGGCCCAGATTTTCCTCTATTGCCTGAGTAAAGGATATTCTGAATTTTTCACGTTCTTCATCCTTAACATCTACTCTGTCCTCGGACAAATGCTTTATATACTCTTCCGGACCGCCTTTCCGATAGCCGGTAACAAGCAGAGGGCTCAAATCGCTGTCAAGAAGCCAGATTGAAGGATAGCCCTGAATACCGAGAAGCTGAGAAATAGTCTGATTATGCTTAATCTGTTCATTTGAAAGCTTGATTCCCTGAGGTGCATCAATAAAAAGTTTTACAAGATTATCATCGGCCCATGACTTGAATTCAGGTTTTGAAAAAATCTCCTTCTCAAGTTTCTTACACCATCCGCACCAGTCAGAACCGGTAAAATCAATAAGTATTTTTTTATTTTCAGCATTGGCAATTCTGTAAGCCTCATGGATATCTGTTACCCAGCCTTCCGGCGGATAACCGGAATCCTTATTTGAAACATCTTTTTCAGATTCATTACCAAAATCACCCTTAACCTCAACAGGTTCAGGCAGTCCTGCTTCTTTATTACCTCTTGCGAAGACTGGATTCCCCGCAAAAGCCATCATTACAGCAATAATTAATAGTAAAATTATTCTTTTTCTATCAGTCATATATATAATATAACCACAGTTAGCTAATTTGACAATATATATCTTCTTTTATATAATATTCATATGTACGAACTTCTGGCAAAGCACTACTCTAAACTATTCCCGTCTGATAAAGAACGGTGCAATTTTATAATTAATGAGGCAGATCTTTCCGAAAGTAATAAGAAGACCATAATTGACGCTGGTTGTGCAAATGGAGATCTCGCATTTGAACTCGCTGAATGCGGTTATCGGGTAACAGGAATAGATCCTGATAACACAATGATACAGGAAGCCATTCAAAGACGGGGAACAGAACCAAACCCTGTTTTTATATCAGTTGGTATGGATAGAATATCCTCTCTTGGGGAGACTGACGCGGTAACATGTTTTGGAAATACTCTTCCTCATCTTAAATCCGAACAGGATGTTCTGTTATTCTTTAAAGACACCTCTTCAATTCTGAATTCGGGCGGCAGATTAATATTTCAAATAATAAACTTTGACAGACTCGAAGGAAAGAATACATTTGATTTTCCCGATCTTGATACAGGAGATTTTCTGTTTAAAAGAAGTTATAAAAGACGCAGTGATGGACGAATTGATTTTGAAATAACTCTTACCAATAAAGAAACCGGAGAGTCGGTATCTGATAAAACAGCACTTCTGCCTATTTTAAGATCAAATTTGATTACAATGCTTCAAGAGGCAGGCTTTACCGATATAAAAGCCTATTCCGATTACAGCAAAACCTCCGCAGACGGCTCCGAGTTTGCTACAATATATTCAGCATCATTATGATCTTATTTACGATCAAAAAACGGACTCTTTGAGGACGCAGCAAGCGGAATCCCATAGATAATCTTTACATCCTCTCCAAGCAAAGCCATATCTTTTGCGGCAATACCAAGGGTGTACATAATACGGTTATCGACCCTGTTGTCCGCGGCAATACTTACAGCTGAACCTACAGCAATTCCAAGGTCTGTGGTATTCAATGCACAGGGGGCTTCGGGGTATTTATTTTTTTCAGAACAGTTCTCAAAACCGCATAAACCGCAGGGTTTAAGCCCCAGCGGCTTTATCTTTGTTCCGATAATTACTACAGCCGATGATTTGAGCGCGTTTTCAGCATCCCTCTTAAAAAAATCGGGAACAAGCCCTTTGGCATGCATATCAAAGATATGATCTGCTATCATTCTAATATCGCTGCCTGTCAGTAAAGCCGAAGAGATCAGATCAGCCCCCTTTCCCTTAGGGGCTGTTTTTGCCGCAATAATCATTTTCTCTGCAACATCAATAATAGCTTTTTCAAAGATTTCATTTTCAGTTCTCATACCCGCACCTATCTATTTATGGAAGGCCGTCACAAAGAACAGCCTCAAGTTCTGCCTCACTATAATCCGAACCCCATGCATTATTAAAGACCTCAGTAATAACTTCACCCCCTGCCTTACTGATCAGGCCTTCTAGAGCATAAAATATTATACGCTCATCAAAGAAGTCAAGAAGCCTCTCCGCTGCCCATTCCATGTCATAGCCGCTTTGCCTGTACTCCTTAACATAGCTGATAAACCGCTCCATAGCCTCGGACTGATACATCACTATAAAATTCTGTCCGGGATCAGCTAACTTACTGTAGAGGAATATAAGAGCCATTGTCTGGTAAGCCGGAACAGCATATCTCACATCAGGATTGTTATAATCAATTATTGATAAAAGATCAGCATGGGTACGCTCAGCAGTCTCATAATCAATTGGGCCTTCGTGATAGAACCATAATGGAGAGATTTTATCCTTATTAGCCTCATAAAACTCCTTTGAATGCACTATTGGCACCAGGGAATCCCAGGAATCATGTAATATTATAAAATTCGTATCCAATCTACTGCTTAAATCATCATGTTTAAAATAAGAAAAATCAGCATTGGGCTCCCTTGACGAACCACCGGTTTGAGCCTCTATTCTTTGAAGGTAGCCGCTTATTGCAAACTTCCATTCATTTATCTTATCCTCAGAATTAATATACTCTTCAGGATAGGCTGAATATTCATACCATTTTTTGAAGTCAGTAACCGGAAAATAAGCAGCCCCGGCCAAAGGCTTCACGGAATCCGGTGCATAAGAGGCTCCATAAACAGCCTCAAAACCTCCCCATGAAAAACCGGTTATGGCAATCTTCGAGTTATCAGCAAGGCTTTCCTGCTCAAGATATTTAAGCCCCGCAATCATATCGTTAACATCGTTTAAGATACTGTCACCCTGATAGAATCGGCCATATACAAAAAGTACACCAAATCCATTTAAGAGATGAAGTGAGGCAACCCTTACCTGCTCATCAGGATCAAGGGGAACCAAACCATTTGGAAGCTGTGCCTGTGAATCGGCATAATCCTGATCGCTCTTTTCCCCTGTCCAGGTAACAAGGGCATACGGCATTGTCCGCATTACACAGGGAGATTTTGTTCCGGAGGGCGGCAGGAAAAACTGTGCGTAGGCCGGCTCTTTATTCCCGCATCGTAGTTTTAGAAGCCTGTAGGTATAGTTTTTACCCTCATGTTCGACAGAAGAAACCCTAAGAACCTCAAAACTGAGATCATCATTGGTGCAGAATAGATCTTCCTTAAGCTCATCAGCAAGCCCTTCTTGATTAGAGCATCCAAGAATAAGGATAATAAAAGTCAGAAAAACAGAAAGGTATCTCATATATAAAATCCTAAAATATTATAAACAATATCACCTGAATTTGACAATCTTAAAAAAAGGTACTAAATTATCTATGAATATAAAAATAAATATTCATAGATATCCAGAAAAGGAAAGTTGATAATGGGAAAGGCCTATAGCGATAAAGAAAAAAAACAGATCATGGAACGGCTCACAAAAACAGGGCTTAAACTGCTAAGGGATGCCGGTATCAAAAAGATGTCCATTCAATTATTGACAAAGAAAGCAGGTATTTCTCAGGGCGGCTTTTATAATTTCTTTAAGGACAAAGAAGAATTTATCTTCTATCTTATAAGGCTTAGAATTTTGGAAAAACTGGAACTGAGAAAAAAACACTTCCATGAAAGCCTTGAAGATCCTATAGGATATCTGATTGATATGTTTTACAGCGAAGGTGTTCATCTAAAAGAGAATAAGGCCTTTAACAATACAATCAGCTCCTCAATAGATTTCTATATCAAATATGTTTACAAAACGGGTAATACCCTCGGAGTATATTACGAAGAGTTCTTAAAACAGCTGAAGACATTCTGGAAAGAAAACGGAATTCATATAGAAATGGATATGAATGGACTTGCCTCAACCATTCTTGGTGAAGCCATTCTTTTTATGAACTGTGATCTGATTGACAGAGAAGGAAACACCTTCAACCAAATTCTGAAAAACTATGTAGAGAGCAATATCCGATGCTTTGTGAAGAGGGCGCTATAGATATGATATTTGATTTCACAGAATTAAATAAAGATTCTATCGAACTCGCAGGCGGAAAGGCTTCCAATCTTGGCGAACTGATACAGGCCGGAGCAAATGTTCCGGGGGGCTTTGTTATTTCAAGTAAGGCTTACCGCCTTTTTATGAAAACAAACGGCATGGCCTCGATTGAAGGAATGGAGCCTGAACTTATCATAAACCGGATACTTCAGGGGCAAATGCCTGAACCGCTTGAGAAGGAGATAAAAGAAAAGTACCGGCAGCTTTCAGGCAATTCCGCTCCCGCAAGGGTTGCGGTACGCTCTTCAGCGACGGCAGAAGATCTGGAAGAGGCCAGTTTTGCCGGCCAGCAGGAAACCTACCTTAATGTGATCGGAGAAGCGCCGCTGATAGAAAAGATAAAAAACTGCTATGCCTCACTTTGGGGAGAGCGGGCTGCGGCCTACCGCAGAAAACAAAACTTCGATACAGCGGGTCTTGCCCTTGCCGTTGCGGTTCAGCAAATGGTTGAAAGCAGCATTGCTGGTGTTATGTTCACCACCGGCATTATTACCGGAAAGAGGGAAAATATTATTGTTAACAGCTCATATGGTCTGGGTGAATCAGTTGTCTCGGGCAGCGTTACACCGGATGAATTGATCTGCGGCAGAAACGGGCGAATAATCAGCAGCCGTACAGGCAGTAAAGCTGCAGAAATAGTTTATGCGGAAAATGGAACGGTTTCGAGAGAGGTTGAAAAAAAACGTAGAAACCTGTTGTCCATAAGTCCAGGACAGCTTAAGCAATTGGTCAGAGAAGGTGTAAGGATTGAAGCGCACTACGGAAAACCCATGGATATTGAATGGGCCTTTGCCGAAGGAAGGCTATATATCCTCCAGGCCCGCGCAATTACAACAATTAAAGATGATATAAATTCAGAATCTGCCGTAAACAGCAAAACCTTTAAGCCCCTGAAGCTAAGCAAGGCTCGCAGAGAAGCCCTGTTATTTTATCTGGAGAAGGAACCCTTTGCCTATTATCCACTGGACTATTCCTACGCGGCACTGGCCGGGTATGCAAAAGAGAAGATCTTTTCTGAAATAGGTATTGTTATGGAAAGTGAACTCCGTATGGATGACAATGCCTTTATGAAACTGCCTTCCGCAAAAAAAAGGATAACAAAAAATATATTCAGGGCATTCAGCGTTTTCAAACAATTCAAAGATAATGAAAACAACCGCTCCGCCGGAGAAGATGGACTAATTCAGCTGCACCAGAAGCTTGAAGAGTTTGAGAAAATTCATTATCAAGGTTTGGATATTGAGACTATAACCCGGCTTATGGAGGATTTCTACAATTATTTAGAACAGCTTTATTACTGCCGATTTCGTTATGCTGTCTTTCCGGCTTTTATACTGGGAAAAAAGCTTGAAAAGATTCTGAAAAAAGTCGATAGCAGCTGGTCTGAATACCAGCTTTTGGGGGAGCTGGATTATAAAACAGCAGTGATAAACCAGGATATGAGAAATCTTGTTACGGCTCTGAATAAATATTCCGGTCTCCGCCAGGCGGTACTGGATGGTGCAGATTATAACGATCTGATAGATAGGTATCCTGAGACTTCACCCCTCTTTGAGGACTTTTTACAGCAAAACGGTTACAAACTGGATTATAACTGTTACTGGCTGATATCCCGCTCCCTGAATGAGGAGACTGACCGCCTGCTGCAGATTATAAGGCCCATCTTTCTCGCAGACAGGCCGAGAGAAGATAACTCACAAAAACAGAGAAATACCCCGGAAGCCGTCATCTATAAAGAGCTTCTTGAGCGCCTGAAACAAAATATGGAAGAAAGAAAATTTAAAAAGCTCCTGCCTGAAATTGAGTTTTACAGATTTGCCCATGTGATGAGAGAGGAAAGCCAGTATCTTTGGGAAGGTACCTTTGAAAACCTCCGTAAGCTTTATGCTGCGCTCTGCTCTTCGATTGGGAATCAGCTGGAGTGCCCTGATGACCTGAAATACCTCTTTTATGAAGAGCTCATTGAGGCCTGTTCACGTGGACAGATATCAGAAACACAGAAGGAGCTTATAGGCAGACGAAAGGGTCTCAGGCCCAAGGCTGTTGAAGATTGGGAAAACACCAAAACCGCCATACTCTCAACCCCCTCAACAGCAGGTACAGCCTTCATAACAGGAATACCGGGAAGCAGCGGCAAGGCAGAGGGTCCTGTTTGTCTGGTTAGGGGCCCTGAAGAATTTCATAAAATGAAAAATGGAGATATTCTTGTCTGCCCGCTTACAGATCCTGAATGGACACCTCTATTTGAATTGGCCGCAGCTGTTGTTTCTGACACAGGAGGTTCACTTTCGCATGCAGCGATTGTTGCAAGGGAATATGGAATACCCGCTGTTCTTGGGACAGGTACTGCAACAAGTATCCTGAATGACGGTGATCGGATTGCAGTATACGGAGAAGCAGGAAGGGTTGAAAAACTTGGATAAGCAAACAGTCCGCCCGCGGGAAGGGAGGTACAACCAGCTTACAACAGAGCCTATTGGTAAACTGCTGCTGTCTTTTTCATTGCTTGCAACTGTTGTTATGCTGGCAGCAACTGTTTACAGCTTAACAGATACATATTTTGTAAGCCTGCTGGGAAGCGATGAAAAAACAGCGGCCGTAGGGCTTGTCTTTCCATTTATTTCAATCATTCAGGCGGTCGGCTTTTTTTTCGGTTACGGCTCCGGTAATCACATTGCCAGGTTTCTTGTAAAACGTGAGACAAAACAGGCAGAAGAAATGGCAGTGCTTGGTACAGCAGTTTCAATTGCCTTTGGTCTTTCAATCATAATTCCTGGTCTTATATTCATGAATCCGCTGACAAAACTGCTTGGTGCCGATATCAGCAGAAATGTCATGAAGGCTTCAAAAGAATATCTTCTGCCCATTATTATTGCAAGTCCGTTTATGATGGGCGCTCTTACTATTTATAACCAATTCAGGCTTCAGGGAAGCAGCAGGGACGGAACAATTGGGATAAGCATAGGAATGCTGCTGAATATTGCTCTTGACCCAATTATGATTTTTTCCATGAAGCTGGGTATTGCAGGCGCGGGATGGGCCAGCCTAACAGGTCAGGTAATGGGCTTTTTAACCCTCCTGTTTCTCTCGTTCAGGCATGGGAATGTTCCGCCCAGACTGCGTAATTTCAGATGGGATTCAAGGATGTTTGCTCAGATGGCTGAAGGCGGAATGCCGAACATGATAAGGACAGCAGCAAGCAGCGCCGCATTAATTATACTGAACCGCGCGGCCGGCTTTTACGGAAGTGAGGCAGTTGCCGCCTTCACCATTGCTAACCGGCTGATCATGTTCATATTTGCAGCCGCTGTCGGTATTGGTCAGGGTTTTCAGCCCATCTGCGGTTATAACTACAATGCGGGGCTTTACGACAGGGTAAAAAAAGCCTTTTTCCATGCGCTGAAGGTAATAACTGCAATACTCCTGGCTGCAATGATAGTGTATTATTTCTTCGCTGAAAAACTTACCGCTATAATGACAGACTCCCCTATAGTCACTCAAATTGGGGCAGGGGCCATCCGTTTCCAAATCATTTCATTTCCTGTAACCGCATTCTATGTACTGACAGGGATGATGCTTCAAAATATCGGGAAATTCCGTCAGGCGGCCTTTGTAACAGCAGCAAGGCAGATGCTCTTCTTCATACCGCTGGCACTATTACTTCCAGTTTTTTTTGATCTGAGGGGCTTAATGCTTGCCCAGCCCCTGGCGGATATACTTGATTTTCTGCTGTGTATAATCTTTTTCCGCCGTGCATTTAAAGATATGGAATATTAAATCTATTGCGTGCTTTGAATGTATTAAACTATAATGTAATGAATCTGTGATAGATTAAGGATTTTTATATGGAATTTAAAACCGGACTTTATGACTTAAATGAAAATGCTAATTTCGATTTTCAATTAAACAGGCTTATCAACTGGGACGGCGGAGAGCTAGATGAAGTTAAAAGTATTTCCAGAGCAATAAAATCAAACTCTGACTGGAAAGAAAAACTTATAATGCTGGGAGACCGGGCTTATCAGGATAACAGAATCGAGAACGCGATTGCTTACTATAGGATGAGCGAGTTCTTCATGTTTGAAGCTGATCCCGATAAGATCAAATATTACAGAAAGTCGATAGATCTGTTTTATAAACATTATGAAAAATATTTTACTGATGGAACAGTAAAGAAGTTTGATGTTGCTTTTGAAGATATGTCTTTACCTGTTTTATATTCCGCATCCAAAACAGATAAAAAGGGTACAATATTATTTCACGGAGGAAATGACAGCTATTTTGAAGAACTATTCTTTCCAATGCTATACTTCTCCGAAAAAGGCTATGATGTTTATTTATTTGAAGGCCCCGGACAGGGAGGAGTTCTTAGAGAGCAGGGCAAGAAATTCACCTATAAATGGGAGAAGCCGGTAAAAGCAATACTGGATTATTTCAATCTGAAAGATGTAATTATCATAGGCGTTTCATTAGGAGGCATGCTTGCACCAAGGGCCGCGGCCTTTGAAAAACGAATCAAACATATTGTTGCATGGTCTGTTTTTCCCAACTTTTTAGATGTTGCATTATACGGTATGCCCAAACCCGCAAGATTATTAATGAGTTTTATGTTAAGACATAAATTCAAACCAATCATAAACTTAATCGCAAATACCAAGATGCGGCGTGAGGTGTTTATGCAATGGGTCTTTGAGCATGGTATGTATGCATATGACGCAAAAACTCCGTATGATTATTTAAAAAAACTTAATGACTTTCAAATCCTGAATATTGCTGAAAAAATAACTCAGGACATCCTGATTCTACACGGCAAAAAAGATCATTTTATTGGTTGGCGTTTATATGAGCAGGAAATAAACAGCCTAACAAATGCCAAGTCAATAACCTTCAGATTATTTACTGATAAAGAGCATGCCTCCAACCACTGCCAATGCGGAAATACAAGATTAGTATTGGATACCGTCATTAAATGGCTGGATACAGTGATAGAAGGGTGAAGAAAGAGCTTTTCGACATCCGGTTTTTAGGGATTACAATCCCCTGTCTTTAAGCTCTTTTTAGTAAAAAAATCTTTTTCTTGACAGATATAGTAAGCTTACTTAGTATATATAACCATGGATGTAAACAATATATTAAATCAAATCGTAACATTGGCTGTCAACTATGGTCCCCGTTTAATCGGCGGAATAGTTGTCCTAATCATCGGATTCTGGGTTATTAAGCTGCTTGTAAAAAGCCTGAAAAAAGTCCTGAATAAATCAAAAATGGATCCGACTCTGGTTCCCTTTCTTTTAAGCCTGACTTCTACACTTCTTAAAGTACTTCTGATTATAAGTGTATTCGGCATGATCGGCATAGAGATGACGTCTTTTATTGCCATTCTTGGTGCCGCGGGTCTTGCAATAGGTATGGCACTATCCGGTACACTTCAAAACTTTGCCGGCGGAGTTATGATACTTATATTTAAACCCTTTGTAGCAGGAGACTTTATCGACGCTCAGGGATATTCCGGAACTGTCAAGGAAATAAGAATTTTCAATACCATTTTAAAAACTCCGGATAATAAGACGGTAATTATACCCAACGGCGGGTTATCAGGTTCGTCAATGACAAACTTCTCTACCGAACCTAAGCGAAGGGTTGATTGGGTATTCGGAATAGGTTATGGAGATGATGTTAATAAGGCCAAAACCGTTCTAAAAGAACTTGCAGATGCTGATTCAAGGATATTGAAGGATCCTGAGGTCTTTATAGCCATATCAGAATTGGGAGACAGTTCTGTAAACTTTGTAATGAGGGCTTGGGTTAATGCGGCAGATTACTGGGGTGTATTCTTTGATATGAATGAGAATGTTTATAATACCTTCAACAAGTCAGGTTTAAATATTCCTTTTCCGCAGATGGACGTTCACGTTATAAAAGAATAACCGTAATAAAGTTTATTTATCTTAAGGGCTGTTCAATAATTACTGAACAGCCTTTTTTAATTAACGATTTACTTATTTCTTAATTTAGAAACACGCTTATTAACAATTCGTATCATCACTCTGTATAATAGAGTTTTAATAAAACCCGGACGGTTTTTATAATCAGGACTCATGTAATAATCCATAGGCTCTTCCCAAACACCATGGTCATCAATGACAGCATCCATTTGAACAAATTTTTCATCATCAAGATTCAGCTCCGCAGATGGTTCTCCATTTTCACGGGATATTGAAAAACCTGTCTTCCAGTTTAATTGCTCAAGCTGACTTTTTGCAGAATTAAAGAATTTGATATCATTTATGTATGAATCAATCCTTCTCCATTTCTTTTCCAGAAGCACTTCAATCCAGCTGTGTGAGATCTTTTCAGGTATTGCCTTATAACCTATACCAACAAAAAGCCCTTTCTGAATTTCCTTTTTTATTGCGGAAAAATGAATTCGAGCAGGAATATCAGAGGCCTTACAAAGAGCCAGGAAAACGTTTGTTTTATTATTACACTGCCCTATTCCGGTCATTATAGTTTCAGATGCACAGACTAAATCACCTTTTACAGGAAATCCGAATAATATGTCATCACGCACATATTCAAATATTTTCCGAATTTTATCCCTATCGTTTTCTAATCCTGCAGTGAGTTCCTCTGCCTTCTGCTTAACAGCGGAGTTTTCTGAATTTGCCAAAACAATCTTTTTCATTATTGCCCCCTTTGATTAAAGGTTATAGGCTGTTATCAATAATTACTTGAACAAATCGGTCATTCTTGAAGATTTCTGAAAGAACTACTCCAAAATTATCTTTGAAGGTACGGGCCAGATGTGCTGAATCCGAAAATCCTGCCTCATGCGCGGCCCAGGTTATATCATGCCTATCAATAAGAATCCTTATACTGTCAAGCATTCTCTTCCATAATAGGTATTTCCTGAATGGTATTCCAACCTCTTTTTTAAATAAATGTATAAATCTTGTTTCTGAAATAGAAAGCATTGATGATATTCTGTCTGCGGATATTTTCTTCACCTCCAGAGAATCGATCAGAGCCCTCGCTTTAACAATCCTTGGATCAACAATTTGTACTTCATTTGAAAAACTAAAAAGCTTGCTCAGAAGCAAATCCAAATGAACTTTAGCGCTATCTATATCAGGCTTTCCCATATAAAGTTTCTTTAAACCGGATTTTAGATGCTCAGAAACAGAATCTTCCGGTAATAACAGCATGGTCTCATTTTTCAGTACATTTTTCAGTTTTTGGGCAGTTTTACTTTCGTTCTCAAAAAGTAAAAGTGCCTGTACTCCTTTTGGACCCTGCAATCTATGAACTATATCCGAATCCAGAAGCACAGCCTTTGTCTGATGTGTTTCATTATCTGTATCTATAGTGAATTTATTTTCCAATCCTAATACTAACTGAACTGCATGATGCCTGTGAAAGGCTGTATCAACTACATTACCTAAAAAAAAGAATATACCATTCCATAAATAAAGAGTATTTTTCTGTACATTACTATTATTCAAGGCATCAGTCCCTTCTCTCCGGCATAATTACACTTATAAATTTATAAAGGCTCACCCAGGAAATTACAAGCCATGGATGAGCCCCTAATGATAAAAGTAAATCTAATTAAAAGTTTTTATACAAAAATATTATTTCTCAACAGCAAAAGTCATTGTAGCTAATCTGTAGAAAGTCTTACATTCCTCCGCCATTTTACCCTTAGCAGGTTCTGTTTTTGTTGCAATTATTACCCATGGGCCGTAGTATGATTTGATATTAACAACAGCCTTTCCGTATGAATTTGTCATTGTTTGTTCAGATTCTTCCATTCCTAAAAACATTGGTACTGCGGTTATATCATAGTCTGCTGCAGGTTTTCCATCAGCAAGAACTTTCAGAGAAAGAGTATCACCCGGTTTTAATGCATTAGGATTGGTTTCAGGAATAATCTCAACCTTCTGACCGGAAGGTCTTGAATATGGGTTGCCTTTTATTTCTCCAACACCGACCAATGCTTTAGCATACATTTCATACCACATATCACCATGTTTTCCGGGATTGACTTCTGCGGCAAAGATTCTGGCACCTTCACTTTCCATTTTGATCTCGACCTCACGGAAACCTGATTCTCCAACTGTGATCTCTTTTTTTGTACCATCCGGCTCAATCTGAGTCATGGTTTCAAGATAGGATTTACCAAGGAAATCTCCCACAGGGTAGGTATGTCCCCATCCAAAGTAGGCAATGGTCTTTGCCCGTGGAGTTGGCGCATATTTAGGATGCTGCCAAAGATCCGGTGTGTAATCGGTCATGTTGAGCCATAGTTGATGAGAATAAGCAGGAGCAGCAAGCATCATTGCAAACAGTAAAAAACCAAGGTAACGAACAATTTTTTTCATAATTCCTCCAAAATAATTCATTTATAGTTTTTATCGGGCAGACTTAAGTAATACACCTATTCTGCCAATAATTTTTCGTATAGATTATACACCTAACACTAGTTAATTGCAATTAATTTAAGCTCAATTATCTGAATTTAGTACAACTAACACAGTCCTAATTTATACAGACTTTCCAAGTTTCCAGCCTATAGACTGCTCTCTTTTATGCACAAAAGAGGCATAGGTTTTTCCGTTTGCCATCAGTTCCCGGTGAGTGCCCTTCTCGCTGAGCCGGCCGCCTTCAATAACCAGAATCTGGTCGGCGTTGCGGACAGTTTTCAGTCTGTGGGCAATCATTATAATGGTCTTGTTACGGGTAAGTTCTTCAATGGCATCCTGCAGATCCTTTTCATTTTCCGGATCCACATTGGCTGTAGCTTCATCCAGAATTACAATGGGGGCGTCTTTCAGAAGGGCCCGTGCTATGGAGATTCTTTGCTTCTCCCCGCCGGATATGGTGGCTCCGCCTTCACCTATAACCGTATCGTAGCCTTGGGGAAGTGCTTCAATAAAATCAGCACAGCAGGCCTTGCGGGCCGCTTCCCTAACCTCCTCTTCTGTTGCATCGGGTTTGCCGAATTTAATGTTGTTGGCAATGGTATCATTAAAGAGATACACATTCTGAAAGACCATACTGAAATGGCCAAGTAAATCATCGGGCTTGTAGTCACGGATATCCCTTCCGCCCAGGGTAATACGGCCCTCATCCACATCCCAAAAGCGGGCTATCAACCGGCAGATTGTAGTTTTTCCTCCGCCGGAAGGCCCCACAATCGCGGTTGTGGTTTTTTCTTTGATTTCCAGTGAGAGATTATCAATAACCTTCCGTTTTTCATAGGAGAAGCTTACATTTTCACAGCGGATATCAAAACCAGAAGACTCTGAGTTCTCACCTGTTTCAGCCATTACCGGTGCGGTAAGCTGCGCCTTGACATCTGCTATAGCCCGTTCTACAAGCATGGAGAGAGAGGCCATTGCACCGCTTAACTCAATTTCCTTGAATACAATAAAGCTGGCCATAATCATCAAAATTACCATGGGGGTGCTCATGCTGCCGTCAAGATAAAACATAATGGATAAGATTATAACCGCTATCGAAGAGGCCTTGAATATAAGGGACTGAAGCATTAAAAGGGGAATAAAGGTAAACTCAAGGGCAAGATTCTGCTTCTCACAGTTCTTGACTGCCTCTTCCAGTCTTCCCCCGGCCATCTTGGCAAGATTAAAGGAACGGATAACACTGATGCCTTGAACGTACTCCAGCACCGCTCCCACAATTGCTATCTGGGCTTTATGCCTTACAGGATAGAGCCTTTCTGATTTTTTTCTCACTATGAGGTTGACGATCATAAATAAAAACATGCCGGCAAGAACAACGGCACCCATTCTAATATCCAGAATAACCATAAATAGAATCAGAACTGCAGCATTGATCAAACCATGACTAACCTGAACCATAATCAAGGTTCCCTCATTTTGAAGATTATCCAGAGTATTTGTGGCAGTGGCGGTAATCTTTCCCATCGAAACCTTGTTGAAAAAGCCCATGGGCAGGTATTTTAAACGATCTCCGATTTCCGTTCTCTTATCGGCACACATATTAAAACTGCCGCGGGCTTCCCTAATTCTTCCAAAAAATCCGGCAGCCATAAAAATAAGCATGCTTGCCAGTATAATCAGAAAAGAATACAGCGCCGTCATTATGGAAACATTTCCGTTATAAATATCATTTATAACCACATAAATAGCCATAAGCTGAAGTGCGGCACCTATGGAGTTTATAATCTGCCACAGAACACCAAGCTTCAAATCCTTTGAGCTTCTGCCCGCAAAGGCAAAGTATTGTTTGAGTATGTTTAACATTCAGGCAACCTCGCTTTTATCTTTGGAACTGATATGGGCTGTCCACATTTTTTTATAGAGTTCCGATTTTTCAAGAAGTTCGTCATGCTTTCCACAGGCCGAAACCTCACCACCGTCTATAACGATAATACGGTCCGAATCAGTAATGGTGGAAAGCCTGTGGGCAATAACGATGAGGGTTTTACCCTGTACAAGCCTTGATACAGCCTCCTGCATAATTGCCTCGTTTTCAGGATCCGTATAGGCGGTGGCTTCATCAAGAATTACAATATCTCCGTCTTTCAGCATGGCACGGGCAATGGCAATCCTTTGGCGCTCTCCTCCGGACAGATGCCCTCCCGCGCTGCCGGCCATGGTGTCATAGCCATCTTCAAGAGACATTATAAAATCATGGCAGCCAGCGGCCTTTGCCGAAGCAATAACATCATCATCTGATGCATCGGGCCTTCCCATACGGATGTTTTCCATAATGCTTTCATCAAAAAGGAAATTATCCTGAGACACATAGGCAATTTTCCGGTTAAGCTGATCCAGCGGAATATCCTTGGCATTGACACCGCCTATGCTGATTTCTCCCTCAGGCCAATCCCAGAAACCGGCAATCAGCTTGGCAATGGTACTCTTTCCGCCTCCCGATGGGCCCACCAGAGCCGTAACCTCATTCTGTTTGAACTGGGCATCAATTCCATGCAGAATTTCCTTTTCACCATAGGAAAATTTAACCCCGCTTAAGGAAATGTCACTACCTCTTTCACCGAATACGGCCTCCTTATCCGGGCGATTCATGGGCGGATAATTGTCAATTTCGGCTAAATCTCCCAGAGAAATATTGGTCTGTGCCAAACCGTCAACAAAAGATAATGCGGCCACTATAGGGGCAAAGATTCCTGTGGAAAGAAGAATAATCAGGATGAACTCTTCCTGCGGGAGGCTTCCTGACATAAGAAAGAATACACCTGCCGGAAGAATGGCGATAAGAATGGAGGGCCATACACCAAAGGCCAAGGCATAGTATTTCTGAACATCCTTCATCCAGTTAATTCCGTATGAAGCATTATCTTTTACGGCAGTTTTAAATTTCTCGTAGGAACTGGCTGAACGGCCAAAAGCCTTAATAACTTCGATACCATTAATATATTCCACCGCCGCGGCATTCATCCGCTTGCCGACATTGGTATATTCCTGAAAATTTTTCTCATAATCCTTCATCATACCCTTCATACAGAGCATACCTATAGGCAGGGTCAGCAGTGCAAGAAGCCCCATGCGCCAGTCAAGCAGAAAGATATATACAAAGATGCACAAGGGGACAAGCAGGTTGGAAGTTAGTTCCGGAAGGGCATGGGCCAGCATGGGTTCCATACTCTCTGTTTTTTCCACCAGACTGGCTTTCAATTCCCCAGAGGGTTTGGAAAGGGTGTAGCCCATGGGAATCTTTACCAGTTTTTCACTGATGGCCATCCTTACATCAGAAAGGGTTGCAAATGTGGCCTTGTGAGAGAGGCTTGTGGATATATTGTGAAACACAACCCACAAAAAGAGTGCCGCCGCGCAGAAAACTACCCATGGAAGGTAGGGCGCAAAACTTCTATTATTACCATCCATAATCAGAACGATAATCCTATAAACCCCATAATAGGGGGCCATGCTGCAGGCCACACCCAAGATCGCAAGAACCACCGAAACAATATATGTTCCGGCCCGTTTGGAGGCATAGCGCTGCAAAAGGGCAAAACCGGCATTATTCTTTCCCGACTGTTTTTCCGGCTTTTTGTTTGTATTTTTCTTACTATTCATTTTTCCTCCCATATAACCGCATGGACGCGGTTATGTAATCGGTAGTTTGAAGTTTTACTTCAAACTGCAAAATTATAAAATAGCATGGATGCTATTTTATAATCCCTCCCATATAACCGCATGGACGCGGTTTAATGATAAAAAGCATGGATGCTTTTTATCATTCATCCTCATGATGAAAAAGAAGATGCTTCCATCCACTTTCATAAAATTCGTAGATTTTCCGGGCATAGATCAGGGCATTTTCCCTGGACATATCATGCTCAACAACTTCAAAAAGACTCTTCACAGGGTAGGAGCACAGAATATGAATCAACTCATCTGAAGGTTCATAGGCCAGCTTTCCATGCTCCTTAATTTTTTCTATAAACCGGTAGGCCCCTGCCTCTTCAAACTCCGACAGCCTGTCCAGAAAGCCGCTGTAGCCTGTTCCCCTTGAGCGGCAGACAATCAGTTTAAACTCATCAAAACGGCTGTAAATCAGATTAATCAGATTTTCTGTAAAACCGGGCGATCCCATGCTTTCCATCTGCCCTGGAAGATCCTGACTGAAAAACTCTTTCTGACTTTCCTCAAAGAGTGAATAGATGGACTGAGCCGCATCCTCTACCAGAGCGGAAAATATTTCCTGCTTGTCTCTGAAATAGCCGTAAATAGCCCCGGTAGTGAGCTCCGCCATGGCCGCTATCTTACGCAGCGAGGCCCCCTCATAGCCCCTGGATAGAAACTCTTTTTTGGCAAAATCCAGAATCCTGCTTTTTGTTTCGTCGTTACCCATAAAAACACCCTTTAAATGAAGTTTGATTTCATATCCTTAGACTTTTCAAATCTTTCATAAAAATTTTGCTTACAAAGATAATTGAGAGAATAGTTACCAATGTATCTACTATCGGTCCCGCGAGCCATGCGCCTCTGACATTAAAGAAAACAGGCAGCAATAATACAGCAGGAACATAAAGAACAAGCTGTCTTGCCATTACCAAAACACCGGCAGCTTTTGCCTTGCCCAAAGATTGTAAAAGAGTCAGATTTATAATCATAAAGGCAGATAAAGGAAATACTGAGAATGCAAACAAGGCATTTGTTCTTCCCAAATCAATGAGGGCCGTATTTTCGATAAAAAGCCCAAGAACTTTTTCAGGCATAAGCATAAAAATAAACCAAAAAATCAGCGAAATTAAAAACGCAAAGGCAGTAAATATGAAGGTTCCTTTTTTAACACGATCAAAATGTTCTGCCCCAAAGTTTGTTCCCGCAAAAGGCTGAAAACCCTGACTTATTCCCCACAAAGGAATAAAACTCAGCATAATATATCTAAAAAATGCACCCATCAAGACAACCTGGTCTTCGCCTCCGTATCTTTTTAGTGTTGAATAGAGCACGACTTGCTGGACCAAGGAAAAAACCTGCATAAACATTGCCGAAACACCGACCGAAAGACTTTCCTTAACTATGCTTTTTTCAAGTCTAATCCTTTTTATTTTTACATTTTTGCTGAAGAATTTAAAATAAATGAATTGAGAAACACCTAACTCTATTTGCGAAATTATAGTTGCAATTGCCGCGCCTTCAATTCCCATTTTCAAATAGATAATAAAAACCGCGTCAAGTATTATATTTAGAATAGCGCTTATTCCCATGAACAACATTGCAAGAATCATTTTTCCTTCACCCCGCATAAGCATGTTTCAGGACTGTCCAAAGTTCACAAAGAATGATGCAAGATAAACAATACGCAAATACGAAACACCCAAGCGCCTCATCTCACCAGCTGCTCCGCCGAGATTCAATAATTGTGGTGAAAAAATGAATCCTAAAACCATTGTTGCAATCGAAAACAGTAAACTTAAAATAAAAACATTGCCCATAATTGAGTCTACTGTTTTTTGATCCTTTCTCCCGATTGCCCGTGATAAAACCGAAGCAGAACCGATTCCAATCAATACAGCTATTCCATTATTTATAAGTGTGAACGCATAACTTATACTGATTGCACCTAATGCAGCCTCGCCTACAAATCTTCCAACAAAGATTCCATCAATAAAGCTATACAAACTGATTACCAGCATTCCAACAATTGCAGGTAATGATAACTCCATCATTAACGGAACGATATTACCTGAAATTAATCTTTCTCTTTTATCTTCCATATTTTTCTCCCTGTGAGATATAAGATTCCTGAAGCCTAATCAGAGATAACACTGTTATATAACAGTGTTATAAACTGAGTAATTTTTTTTGTCAATAGCAGAACTTCAAACTGACCGGGCTCTTCCAAAAGTCATTTCCTTTTGAAAAAGCCCCGGTTTTCAATATCCCTAATGGGCAAAACTATCCTGATAAAATCAACCGCCGAAAATAAGCAAACCAACCCTGTAAGCAAGTCCGCCTGCTATTAGTGACGAAATGATGTAATAAAAAGTACTTCCCAATGTCCATTTTAACGATTTTGTTTCAGCATAAATGGTTGCTACCGTACCGATACATGGAACTGTAAAAAAGAAAGTGAATATAAAGGCCAAGGCTGAAGCAGGACTAACCGCGGAAGAAAGGGCACCCGCCAACATAGACCGCTCTACACCTGCTGTTGACATAATCAGGCCTGTTATGGAAGATCCGCCGCCTAGACCGTAAAGAATTGCCAGAACAGATAATGAGGCCTCCTTTGCGACCATTGCTGAAAGAATAGCTATGAATAAACGCCAATCAAGACCCAGAAAATTTGTTAAAGGATTGAAAAATTGACCAAATCTTGCAAGTACCGATAACTCCATATTTCCGTCTGACCTGTATGAAAGGGCCCATATTAATGCGGAAACTATTACAATAAGGGTAAAAGCCCTTTTTAGAAAGCTCTTTATCTGAACAAAAACATAACTGAAAATAGTTTTCCAATTAGGTTTATGATAGGGAGGAAGCTCCATGATCAGCCCCGAAGCCTTGCCCCTAACGACAAACCTTCTCAATAGAAAGGATGTTAATGAAAGATGCAAAACCATTATAATAAGCAGTGCAAGAATTATTATCGGCATTGTTGCGCCGAAGAAGATAGTTCCCACAAAACCGACAACACCCCACAGGGCCATACATGGGACAATGGAAACAATTATCATTGTAACTATCCTCTGCCTCCATGAATCAATAACCCTTGTACCCATAACACCGGCAATATTACAGCCGAAACTCAACAGAAGCGGCATGAAGGATTTTCCATGCAGACCTATTCGGTTCATTGGGCGGTCAAAAACATAGGCCATTCTTGAAAAATAGCCGATGTCTTCTATTAAGCCAAAAACTAAACACATTGCCGCAAAAAAAGCAAGCATCATTAAAGAGACGGTTATTCCCGGAAGCAGACCCTCTGCTAAAAGAGATGCCAGCAAAGGCGGAAAAGCGCTGCTTTCGAGGATAACAGCGGCCAGACCTGTACTAAGCGGCTGGAAAAGTGCCATTAGTGGGGAGGCAACAATCATTGCGGCAGCAAAAGACAGTATCATAACAAAAACAGCTATTACCTTTCCCAATACAGGATGAGTCGCGGCTCTGTCAAACCGGCGGCCTCTGCCCTCTTTCTGTTTTTCACCTATTTTTTTCATGGACGCATTGAGAACATTACCAATCCATTTATATCTGAGCCCAGCAATAATAAGAGCACCGTTCTCAACCTTATCAAGCATGGAATCAAGCTGTTCGATGATCTCACCTTTCAAATTATCCTTAACAAATTCAGTAACTTCAGGATCCTTTTCGATAAGCTTTACAGTTATCCACTCTGCTGATATTCCTTCGGGAAGATTTCCGTCTAAAAGAGAAAAAAGCTGATTATATTCTGAGCATTCATCCATAACCGGGGCGGAAGGTGTTTTTTCATTAAGATTAATTTTCTTAACTCTTTCAAGCAGTTCTTCAAAGCCTTCGCCCTTTGCCGCCTTCATTGGAACAACCGGTACACCTAGCTCTTTCTCCATTGCGGTAACATCAATATTCTTGCCTTGTTCTTCTGCAACATCCATCATATTAAGCGCAAGAATAACCGGAACAGGGAGGAGTCTAACCTCTGTAAGGAGGTAAAGAGTACGCTCCAGCTGCGACGCATCGGCTAAAACAATAACAACATCCGGTTTGTCATTAATAAGAAAATCTCTTGCTATTTTTTCTTCAGCAGAATTAGCAGTAAGACTGTAGGTTCCCGGTAAATCAACAAGATTATAATCAGCTTCATTAAAAGAAAAACTTCCAATCTTTTGCTCTATTGTCTTACCCGGCCAGTTTCCAACATGCTGTCTTGCTCCTGTCAATCTGTTAAAAACAGTTGATTTTCCGGTATTAGGCTGCCCCGCAAGGGCAATAGTCTTTAAAGCAGTTTTTGTAAGCATTATAAAGCCTCCCTCAAGCGAATATTTTTGGCTTCTCCCCTTCCTACAGCAACAAGGGTTCCCCTTATATCAACAAGCAGGGGTCCAGTCTTTCCGTTTCTTATAACAGAGACTTCCGCGTTCGGAGTAAAACCCATTGCGGTTATTCGTCCTATAAAATGGTTATCACCTACAAGATCATCAATAATACCGCTTTTGTTTTTAGGTAGTTTATCAAGTGTTTCCATACAAAATCCTCCTCCTATAAATAACTGTAAAATGATAAAACAGCACGGAGACTATTTTATCATTACACTTTTTTTACAAGTTCAAAAATTTCTATTACACTTTCTGTATCACCGGAAACACAGTTTCCAGAACAACCGGCGCAAGAAGAGCCCTCGGTTCCGTCATGTGAATGGGCAGAGATCTTGCTTTTTTTCAGGAAACCCTGCCGGACAAGATTCTCCATCATGGCAGATATCATTGAAGGAGTTGTCTCCAGTTTATCCGCAAGATCTTCAACGGTTATTCTGTTTCCTGATTCCATTATTTTCAATATTTCTTCAAGCATACTTTAAAAAATAGCCTCCAAATATTATATTAGATATTACTAACATGTTAAATACTGTCACTACAGAAAAGGACAGATTAATAGCCCAAAAGGACATTTTGTTTTTCAAATAAGGAGTTTTTAGTGGAATACATTCCTATTTATTGTCCCCTTGATTTTATGAAAGCCGTGCATGACTTTTACAAAACAAATTTCCGCTGTGAAAATGATATATGTAATGAAGAAAGAGTAATGTTCAGCGGCTCAGGAGTAAATTGGGACATAAGGCGAATTGTGCTTGATGAAGGCTTTGAAATTTTTTTGAGTAATATAAAACAGATAAAATCCATATATATACCCTTTGAGATTTGTTACAGTGCCATTGATATTGATCTTTATTCAGAAGCAGATAACCATAAATCAATAGAGGCAGTTTATGATTTGACATTTTCAAATTATTTTCTAAAAGAACAGCGTAGATCCGAGGTTCTGTTTCCGGCAATAAATAAATCCCATGTCGGGATATTTATGGACTGCGATTTTTTATCCCGCTATATTGATCTAAAACCATTTCAAGAAAGGATTCAAAACAAAAATATGATCCACCCATGGATTGAGAGTATTCCCTCAAGCAGTGTGATTTACAGCATATTTAAACATATTTTTGAAGATGGTAAATATACCCACTTTCCCAATCTATTTTATAGAAGTAAAGCAATGGAAATTATTTCATGGTGTGTTGATTCCATTGCCAGAAATATCGGTGTAGGAACAAGTGATGAAAATTTATCCGGAGAAAATACACTTGAGACAATACGAAGAATAATAGAAGAGCAATGCTGCACGGGTATTACGATTGATGAAATTTCAAGAAAGGTCTATAAAAGTCCAAGCTGGATAAAAACACAGTATAAACAAAAATTCGGCACAACAGTTCATCAGGATATAATCAGCAGACGTATGGCAAAATCAGCTCTTTTTATCACAGAAAACAACTCAAGTGTTGAAGAGACTGCCCGTTATGCCGGTTATGAGCACACCGGACACTTTATTTCAAGCTTTAAGAAACACTTTGGCTATACCCCCGGAGAATATAAATCTTATAAAAGCCTATAGATGTAGATTTTTAAAATACAGATCCACATAGTTAGATGGGTTATTTTTCAACGCGGAACTAAAAGTTGACATGTGGAAATATTAAATATAGAATCAATTAACTGAAACTGATATATACAGAAGAGGCAAATATGGAATATTTCACAGAGCTTCATATTGGTTTAACAAACGCATGGCTTGGCTGTCTGATCGCCATAACACTTACAATTATAACATCTACAAACAAGAAACTATTAAAAAGATTATCAGATATATCATGGTATACCTCTCGTGAAAAAATATTAGCAATTATAAACTCCGTTTTGATGTTTGGTTTTTATATCTTATGTATATGGGTACCATTAAAAACCGGAACCCCATGGTTTTATACAGGAATAGTTTTTTTAATCATTGGACTTTTGGGAAGTATAATTTCTACACATAATTATGCTACAACACCTGAAGATGAGGCAATAACAAAGGGAATGTACAAAATATCGCGCAATCCTCTTTACCTTTATTATGGATTAATGATTTTCGGAATGGTCATCGCATCACTGTCGCTTTTTCTTCTTATTATATGGATTGGGCTAAATATTTCTACTCATTTAATAATTCTTGCAGAGGAACGCTATTGCCTTAAGACTTATGGAGAATCATTTCAGAAATATATGCAGCAGGTTCCAAGATACTTTCTGTTTTTTTGATACCCTTCAGCTTAAATTTCTTCAAATACAAAGGTTGAATTGAATACATAATCGCATGGAACAACCAATCGATTATTCTTAAGTGTAAACGGAACATCATTTGTGTTAAATATCTCCTTAACCACATTGAGATCTTTAACACCAAAGTATGAAGCCGCAATAAACGGATCTGTATCAACCTCTATTTCAGGAAACTCTTCTTTGAGATCTGACTTTGAAATGAAGGTTAATCTTGACTTATTCCTGAAGTTACAAACCCATTCATTACCATTCTTTTCAAAGGTTTCTGAAAAATAGCTTTCATACTTCTTAACCGTTTCTTCAATTTTATCTACAGCAACTAAAACATTTGAAAGCAAGAGAGTACCATTGGGATGATCCAGCAGGTCATCCTGCCATGTAATATCCGGGGTAAGATGATGAGTTCCCGATACACTAATAGGATAATCTATTGGATTGGGATATACCATAATGGAAAACCTTGCATCCTGCTTACCCTTTGTTTCAGATGTAAATACACGCCTAAACCCCATAGGACCAAATGGCTTCTGTCCTTCCTTTTTAAGTCTTGCAACCTCATCTTTTGCGTTTGTTAATTCAACTGCAAACTTTATTAATCTTTCGTTTTTTTCTTTGAGTATTTTTTTGTAGCCGCCTGTTATAAGAAGATTATTATATATAGAGATCATCTCAAAATAACCGCCATTTCTAAAATGCGCGGCTATAGAGCCTGTTCCACCTTTAATAAATATTTTACCTAATTTTATCCCTTGGCGCCCCAATGGGTATAGTTGAAAACCCATTTTTTCAAACTTTAAGAAATTATCTTCATTTGCGTGACAAATAACAGCAACATCATCAAGACCCTTAATATATTCAGACATGTTTTTTACTCCTATAAACCCGCATCAATTCAGGTTTAAAAATATGAAGTTTGAATCTCAGCTTCAAACTCCAAAATGATAAAATAGCATGGAGGCTATTTCATCATTCATCCTTTTAAATATTTTTCGTATAGCAATCCTTATCTTAATTATGATTATACTCGGCTATCAAATATTTTTGCAAGGTTAATATGAGTTAATATCATATCCCGATATTTTATTGACAATGGATACCAGGAATGATATTATACTCTACCGACTATACCGTCGGTAGAGAGGGGAATAATGCCAAGGGTAAGACTCAGCAGAGAAGAGAGAAAGAAGAGCATTAGAGATGTCACAGTTGAACTTATTACTGAGAAGGGTTTTGGTAATACAAGTGTGCAAGACATAATTGATAGAACAAATATATCTAAGGGTGGATTCTATCACTACTATGCTAATAAGGAAGAACTCTTTAAAGAGATTCTAGAAGATGCTCTTCAGTATAGAAAAACAGTACTAACAGATTATAGAGATAAGAATAAAGGTATGCCAAGAAAAGAGCTAATAGTTGAATTATTACTGGATAAGATACTTGATTATAATCGTTATAAAAAAATGTTTGTAAAGCTTATTACCGAGATGTCGAATGACATAAAAATAATGCAGTTATACAACAGTCTGGATAATGATCTGACCGAAGACTTTATGGATTTCTTTAAAAAAGAAGGCTTTGATGAGTTCATAAAAATATCTAATGAAGAGTTTGGTGTAATAATTATCTCTCTTATTATGGTAACCACTATGTTTGGTTATCATGATAATGAAAAACTCAGAGATATGTTAAGAGATATGTTTACAGCCTACTTTGAAAGAATCGGTTTATTTGGGGATGAGAAATAAAGGTGAGAATAATGAAAGACAGCAGGTACTCTAGTTATGCTTGGACAAATAATTCTATATATCCCTTAACCGCAAGAAGAAGTCGTTAGAGAGTATATAGGTATTCTTTAGGAGGAAAAATGATTAAGAAAAAACTTTCTGTTTTTAAAAAATTTGAACCTTATATGGGCAATAAAAGTATGTTCATACCCATGTCTGTAATATTTTCAGCTATTTCAGCATTCTTAAATATTTTACCATTTTATTTGCTGATTATACCTCAATTAAGCTGGAAAAGAAATAGGCTGAACCTGAGACGGCAAGGGTCCGGGGAGGGCGGGTCTGGCTGAGGCTCTGCGGGCCCTGCCCAGTCAGGGCCAGAGGGCACGGGATAGGCAGGCCTTGGAGAGAGGCCTGGGCCTTGAGGCCACGGAGCTAGCACAGGGCAGCGGCACGGGCTGGCGGGAAGGCTCCAAGTGCCAGGATGCTGAGGGCCCCAGCTCCCAGGCCGCACGCCTAGCCGGGTGCCAGGCCAGCCCCGCCGGAGACTCCGGGGGCGGCAGAGAGTCAGCGGGCGGCCATGCTACCTGGAAGTGCAGGATGATGGTCCAGATCAGGCCGAGGGTCAGCTTGGGGTTGCCGTCGGCAATGTCATCGTTCCTGATGTTCACCAGCTTCACCTGCGAGCAAGCTGCCCTCAGTCGTGCCCCCGAGCGGGCCGGAGAAGGGGGCTGGGGCCCGCGGCCAGGTGGGCGGCATTACCTGGCGGTGTCGGAGGTAGTCCAGGGCGATCTGCACGTTCTGCAGCTTGTGGAAGCACATCCTGCCCTTCTCCCGCGGCTGGGAGGGGAAGCAGGGCCGGTCAGCGGCCCCAGAGCCCGCTCACAGCCCGTCCTGTGGCTGCGGCGTCTGCCCGCCCTCAGAACCCCCAAGGCATCTATCGTGAGGGTCTTCCCCAGCGGGGCAGCAGCCCTTCCCTGACCCGGGTCCACCCGCCCCAGCTGGGAAGGGGGGGCCGCTGGCCCAGGGGCCAGGCCCAGCAGGGACC
>PDWJ01001151.1_pt1 | contig 50856 bp, 61 predicted proteins | sample 1430881 | NCBI WGS metagenome assembly PDWJ01 (sample SAMN01162460, study PRJNA174530) | Oral metagenome, whole genome shotgun sequencing project. | biome: Marine environment; feature: Marine mammal; material: Swab sample of the gingival sulcus; isolation source: swab sample of gingival sulcus...
AACCGGGGTGCTTAAAAAATGGAGCGGGAAACGGGGGTCGAACCCGCGACCTTCAGCTTGGGAAGCTGACACTCTACCACTGAGTTACTCCCGCAAAAACACACAATATAAAAACGAGATCACACCAAATCTATTTGCCTCCAACTACTAGCACCCGAATTTGTTCTTGTCAAGAAAAGTCCTCTTTTCAAAACCGATGATGACTTTTTCATCATCTCTTTTATGCCCTATTGCAACCTTTTTTTACTGTAAGCAACTTTGGGGAGAGGGCCTTTTTTGAGTACCTGATGGATTTTAGAAAGGGGATGACTCTTTAGTCCATGAAATCCTGAAAGCAGCCTGTAATGCAAGTTTCCCAACTATTCTCTGGCAATATTGTCAGTTTCACCTGTCACAAAATGCGCAAAAATATGAGTCTATGCTGCGAGGGAGTTATTTATTGGAAAAGTTGCAAGGATAGAAAATTTACAGAAGAGAGGTTTCTTTATCTTATAAAAGGTCGGCCACAAAATTATTACTTGTGGCCGACCTTTTTGTTTGATTGTTTTTGTGATGCGTATTGTCTCTTTTATTTTACGACGAAATCAACCCGACGGTTGTAACTATAGGCTGTCTCTGTTGTTTCAAAAAAGAGAGGACGTTCTTCACCGTATGATATTGTTCTGAGTCGACGGGGATCTATCCCAAGCTCCATAAGGTATTTTTTGGTATTTTGCGCCCGTCTTTCTCCGAGAGCCAGGTTGTATTCGTTGGTTCCTTTTTCGTCGGTATTTCCTTCTATGAATACATAACTATTTGGTCTCTGTTTGAGAATTTCTGCGTTATTTTGTATGGTTTGAACCATGTCTGGTTTTATAGTTGAAGAATCAAAATCAAAAAAGATAGGTTTAAGGCCCTGGGAACAACGTCCGTAGGTCATTTTATACTGGTCTGATTGCTGATCAAAAGTTACAACTTGTTCAGTATAATTGCTATCATCAAGGGTTCCGGCAGTAGGAATATTATTTTCAGAAAAGCCGCCATTATCCATAGTTGTTTCAATTTCAGTTTCAGTGTATGGATCATTCTGTTCGACTTGTTGAATACCCTTGTTCGTTTTTTGAGGAGTGAGCACGGTTTTTTTCGTACAACCTCCGGCAACGAGGAGTACAGAACAAGTAAGGGTGGCAAGTAATAGCGGAAATCGAGATATTGTTGTCATATCATTCTCCTGTGGGTGGAAGTGGATAACAGTTCATATATAGGTTATGAATAGCTTATTACACGTATGTAGCAGAGCCGTATAAACGGTATAAAAAGACTATGTGTTTAACGCAAAAACTCTTTTGAAAAAATAAACCCTGAATTCTTTAACAAGATACTTTAGTCAGGGATATATATGCAGGTCAAGTTTTTTTCTGGTGGAATACGACGACATTTTTTGCTTTAAACTCTTTTTTATGGTGCTTGCCTTTATAGTGCCTGGAATTTTGAAATAATGAATACAGATCTATACTACTTGGTTGCAACGTGCTCGAAAGGAACAGAGCAACTTGTTGCGGATGAACTTTATACTTTTGGTGCCACTGAGATCGAACAGCTTGTTGGTGCGGTTTCTTGGAAAGGAAAACTTGCGGCAGCTTATCGGGCCTGTTTATGGTCACGTTTTTGTTCGAGAATTTTATTACAAATTGCCAGATTTCAAGTCAGCGATGATGCCACACTCTTTGCTGATTTGGCAACTATCGATTGGACATTTCATCTGGATGTAACGTCCACCCTGGCTGTGGATTGCATTGTTGCCCAGGGAGCATTAAAAATTCACAGCGGTTTTGCAGCATTAAAACTCAAAGATGTCATCGTCGATCAATTTCGCCATCGTACCGGACAGCGTCCTTCTGTGGATACGAGCCAACCTGATGTGCGTATTAATTTGATGATTGGTAAAGATCAGGCAATTGTTGCTATTGATCTTTCTGGAGACAGTCTTCACCGTCGTGGCTATCGGCAAAAAGCTTCCAAAGCTCCGCTTAAAGAAAATCTTGGGGCAGTTCTTGTTGCGTTGAGTGGGTGGTTGCAACATTCCCCTCCTGTTACTCTTCTTGATCCCATGTGTGGTTCCGGAACCTTGCTGATTGAGGCTGCTTTGATGTTTGGCGATTCTGCTCCAGGGCTTTTCCGTAACTATTTTGGTTTTTTGGGTTGGAAACAACATAATGCCCAGCTTTGGGAAAGTTTTGTCGAAGAAGCAATACAGCGGGAGCAACTTGCGGAAAATAAGAATTGGCCGAAGCTACTTGGCTATGATTCTGATCCTGACGCAATACGTATTGCACGAAAAAATGTCAAAAATGCCGGTCTGGAAAATAGAATACATCTTCAACAGACAGAGCTTGCCGAGTTGCGAACACCTGATAAAAAAGGAGTTTTGCTTTCAAATCTGCCTTTTGGAGAGCGGCTTATGGAAAAGGACGAGGTGGCACGGTTGTATAATGCTGTTGGTCACATCGTTAAAAAGCAATGCCCAGGATGGCAACTGGCCGTTTTGCTTTCCAACGCCGAATTAACCGACAGTTTTGGGCTAACCTGGCAAAAAAAATACAGACTCTATAATGGACCTTTGGCATGCCGTTTTCTGGTCACCACTGTCCCAGCAGTGAACGATGATCCTTTCATTTGGGATATTCATCGCCCTTCAGTCGAAGGGCCAGGACAGGATTTTGCCAATAGACTGTATAAAAATCTAAAAAAGGTAAAAAGTTGGGCAGCCAAACAGGATATAACCTGCTATAGAGTGTATGATCGAGATCTTCCCGAGTATAACTTAGCTGTAGATGTTTATGAAAAATACATTCATGTGCAAGAATTTGCTGCACCTGCTTCAATTCCCCCAGATATTGCTGTTGAGAGGTTTCGTCAGGCTCGTGCGATGATTGAAGAGATTTTTGGAGTGCGTCGCGACCGGATTTTTGTGAAGACCCGGCAACGGCAGCGTGGCAAAAAACAATACCAGAAGAAAAATTCACGGACAAAGATGTACCCGGTTCGGGAAGGTGCATGTCGTTACCTGGTTAATTTTACAGATTATCTTGATACCGGGTTATTTCTTGATCATCGGCCTACTCGACGCCGAATCTATCAAGAGATGGCAGGAAAGAGATTTCTAAACCTTTTTGGTTATACCGGGACAGCTACGATTCAGGCCGCTGCCGGTGGAGCCTTGGCCACAGTAACGGTAGATTTATCAAAAAACTACCTGCACTGGACACGGCTGAACCTTTTTTTCAATGGTTTTGATACCATTAAAAATACCACGGTATGCATGGATTGTTTGCGCTGGTTGGAACAAAATAAAGAGACCTTTGACTTTATTTTTGTTGATCCGCCAACTTTTTCTAATACAAAGAAAGAAAAACGGGTTTTTGATATCCAGAGAGATCATTATCGATTGCTTGTCGAAGCCATGGGATGTCTTGCCCAGCAGGGAGTGTTGATTTTTTCAACAAATTTTAAAAAGTTTCGCCTGGATTCCTCTCTTGAGAAAAAGTATCAAGTGCGAGATATTACCAAATCATCAATTCCTTTTGATTTTGAACGAAACAAAAAGACACCACGTTGCTGGGAGTTGAGGCATTTTCAAGAGCAAAATAGTTGAGTTGGTAAAGAGGTTTAAACATGAGTAGGGATATTATAGCGCAGTTAACTGAGAAAGTAGAGAATCTTACCGCTCAATTACAACGCTCTGAACAGGCGGGTGAGGTAAAGACAGAGTACCTTGAAAAGCTTCACCATGAAATCCGCAGCTCGATGAATGGTATTGTCGGGATGACAGAACTACTTTTTGATACGGAACTCAACACCGCCCAGCAACGTTATCTTGAAATGATAACCAGTTCTGTGGATAAATTGTTGGCGGTTATTGATGAGGTGCTTGATTTTTCCCGGATAGAATCGAGCCAACTGGAATTACAACCAGAATTTTTTACTCTGAAAAAAAGCCTGGATCATGATCTTTATTTGTTACGTCTTGAAGCCGAACATAAAGGGATGCAGCTTGTCTGCGATATAGATCCTGATGTTCCCGAACATCTCTGGGGTGATGCGAAACGTCTCGTACAGGTATTGGTCAATCTGGTCCACAATGCTGTTCGTTATAGTGAAAAAGGACAAGTTTCCATTCGGGTGAGTAACGAAGGCTATGATTCGAAAAACCGGGTTGTTTTATCTTTTACGGTACGTGATACTGGTATAGGGATTGATATTGAAAGGCAGAAAAAAATATTTAGTACCTTTTGTCACCATGATCCATGTCAAACTGTTTCTTGTGATGGAGCCGGTATTGGGCTTGCATTGAGTGCCTGGTTGGTGCATCAAATGGAAGGTGATATTGGCCTTGCCTCAAGCAAGGAAGGTTCGTTATTCTGGTTTACTGTTCCACTCAAAGAGATGGCAGCACCCGAAGAACGGTGTGATGATGCTGATATCCGACATGAAGATCCTGGCAGTTCGGTACTCCGTGGTGTTTCAGTACTACTCGCCGAAGATGAGTTTGTCAGTCAGGTTTTAATAGAGACCTTACTTAGACAGGCCGGAGCCAAAGTACGTTGTGTGGAAAATGGTGCCGAAGCCATCGCAGCTGTGCAGTCAGGATCGTACCAGGTTGTGTTGATGGACGTACAGATGCCTGTTGTTGATGGCATTGAGGCAGCGCGACAGATTCGCGCCCTTGAAAATGAGTCAAAACGAGGGGTTATAATTATTGCTTTAAGTGCCGCTACCACCCAGGGGCGTCTAAAGAGTTGTTTTCAGGCGGGAATGGATGATTATTTAGAAAAACCGCTAAAAAAAGAGTTGCTTTATAATGTATTACGTCATTATCTGACTCGCACTGCCCTGGTCGTTGACAATGATGTCGAGAGTCGTCGTCAGTTGGTGCGTACCCTTGTCAAACAGGGATGGAAGGTGACTATGGCAGAGACATCGCGTATCGCAATGTATGAGGCCACGTTAAATAGGTTTGATTTGATTCTTTTTGACATCAGGATGCCGGGAATAGATGGACTACATCCCGTTGAGGTTATTAGAACACTTGAGGAATACTCGGGTGGAGAAACCACTATTCTTGGTATTGGTTCCGAAAAAGAATGTCGTGGAGTACCTTTTGAACTCAAAGGATTTGATTCCATGATTTCCCGACCGATAACCGAAGAGGAATTGCAAGAGATTCTTGCGACGTTTACCTGATCAAAAAGTGTAGAGGATATCACGAAGTTTCCTGAAAAATATTTTATTTGTAATTTCCATGATTCGTTACTCAAAAGTTTGTCTTGATACATTTGGCTATGTGCTTCCACCACGTGTGCTCACTTCTGAAGAGATAGAACAGCGTCTTACTCCCCTTTATGCCCGACTGAAACTTCCTCAGGGACGTTTGGAGTTGATGAGCGGTATTAAAGAACGTCGTCTTTGGCCTTTCGGAACCCGACCCAGCGAAGCGGCAATTCATGCAGGAAAAGACGTTTTGCGACGCAGTGGGGTAAGTGCACGAGAGATCCAGAGCTTGATTTTTACCTCTGTTTCAAGAGACATGATGGAACCGGCAACGGCCTCGTTTGTGCACCATGGTCTTGGGCTATCTGATTCTTGTTTTCTTTTTGATATTTCAAATGCTTGTCTTGGCTTTCTTGATGGTGTTGTTACTTTGGCCAATATGATAGAGCTTGGTCAGGTGGAAAATGGGCTGGTGCTTTCTGGTGAGACGGCGGAAACTCTGTTGGAGTCGACCATAAAGACTTTAGCGGAAGATCAAACCTTATCTCGCAAGACAATAAAACCTGCTTTTGCGTCGTTGACCATTGGTTCTGGCTGTGTTGGTTTGTTTATGCGGCGCTGTAAATCTGAGGAAAAAAGACCTCGGCTCAGCCATGGAGCCTGGATGACCAACACCCGACAGTCTCATCTTTGCTTGGGGAATTGTCAGCAGAATGGAGCCACTTTGATGGAAACCGATTCTGAAAAATTGCTGCTTGAAGGGGTTAGAACTGCTGCGAAAACCTGGGATGTCTTTTCAAGACGATCAGGCTGGAGTAGTGAAGAAATTGATCGTTTTTTTTGTCATCAGGTGGGAAGTGCTCATGCCAGAAAATTGTTTGAAACCTTGCATATTGATGAAGCAAAAAATTATCAGACCCTGGCAGAGTTCGGCAATGTGGGTTCTGTCTCAGCACCGTTGACCATGGCTCTTGGTATTGATAATGAGGTTTTTGTCCCAGGAGAACGGGCTGCCTTGCTAGGTATTGGCAGTGGAATCAACTGTTTGATGTTAGGTATAGAGTGGGATCATTGATGATTGGAGATAATGAAGAACATTTTGTAGTACTGCAACAAAAGTATGTTGTAGTATTTTCCAGTATGTTTTTTGAGTGGACGGATTGATGAAGTCTTTACAGCTTTCGACTTCTCTTGAACAACGTTTGGCACAACTCTATGCCCGGATGGAAGAGTCCTATGATAAGGTTGCCCAAGCCCTTGATTTTGGCTGTGCGGGATGCCCTGATAATTGTTGTGATTCCTATTTTCAGCATCATACCTATGCAGAATGGCTCTATCTGCACCGAGGTCTTTGTCAGCTCTCGCTTGAAAAGCAACAGGAAATAACAGAACGGGCCATCGAGTATTTGCGTTCTTGTTCCATTGCTGAGGCGCAAGGAACGCGACCTCAGGTGATGTGTCCTCTCAACGAAGAGGGTCTGTGTATTTTGTACAGGCATCGTCTTTTGGTTTGTCGCACTCACGGTGTTCCTGCAGAGATGCGATGTCCTGATGGTCGGGTACTGCGTTTTCCCGGTTGTTTTCGCTGCCAGGAACTGGTTGAACAGAGACGAGAGCAAGATTTGGAAATCCCTGTTATGCCTCGCACGGCACTTTTCGTAGAGCTTGTGGAGATAGAAAATGAATTGCTTGATTTTCGGCGGCATCTTTATCCCAAAGTGAATTTAACCATTGCCGAGATGATTGTTCGTGGAGAGCCAGCACCTTTTTAGCTTTCCAAAGAAAAGGAGAAGATTATGAAAGTTGCCAAGAAACAACCCAATTCAAAGATGTGTTTTGTCTGCGGTATTGACAATACGTTTGGCTTAAAAAGCCGGTTTTTTGAAATGGAAAATGGAGAGTTGCTGGCATTATTTCAACCAGCTGTGGAGCACCAGGGGTATCCAGGACGGTTACATGGTGGTTTGGCTGCGACTATTCTTGATGAGACCATTGGCCGGGCAATCATGGTGCAGCATCAGGGAAGTATCTGGGGAGTGACCATTGATTTTTCAGTAAAATATCGGAAACCCGTTCCCCTTGATGACGAAATTCGTGTTGTTGGTCGGATTGTCAAAGAGAACCGGCGCTCTTTTGAAGGAACTGGAGAGATTCTTCTGGCTGATGGCACTGTGGCTATTCAGGGAACAGGGCGTTATTTAAAGGTCGATATTGATAGTGTTGCCGAAATAGAATCCGAAGGCGAAGAATGGTTTGTTATTGATGAACCGAATGATCCTACGGAAAAAGATATCACCCCGAAAACATCATGAATATAATAAAAGAAGGATATACCGTTACGCCTATCGGGCAGATACGATCCTGTTATCCTGAAAAATTTGGTGTTCCACGACAGGCGGGGCTGGTTGCAGCGGCCACGGCTCGTCTGGAGTTTTTTGCTTCTTATGGTCGCAAGGAAATGGTTCGGGGTCTTGAAGAGTTTTCCCATATCTGGGTGATTTTCCTATTCCATGAATCTATCGAAGAAGGGTGGCGACCTACGGTGCGTCCACTGCGTTTGGGTGGCCAGCAGCGGGTCGGTCTCTATGCCAGTCGCAGCCCCCATCGGCCCAACCCTCTTGGTATGTCGGTGGTTCGTCTTGAAAAGATTCTTGAAGATCATGGCACGGTTGCGTTACAGCTTTCCGGGATTGATTTGCTTGATGGAACTCCTGTTTTGGATGTTAAGCCGTATGTTCCCTATGTTGACAAGCGAGAAGATGCCACCGAAGGGTTTACTGCCCAGACCTTTGCAGAAATAACCGTGACGATTCCCGATACGGTATTGGTTTTCTGTCGCCAATATCAGACGGAAACTGGGCGGGATTTGTTGACTCTTCTTTCCCAGACTCTTAAAACCGATCCCAGACCGGCAAGCCAGCGCACGGTGAGGCGAACCTATGGAATGCGTTTTTGGGATGTTAATGTACGCTGGGTGGTTGAAGATGAGGGGTTCAGGGTTGTTGGTTGTGATCGGGAGGAGGAGATCCCTCTTCAATAATACCGTGAACCCGGCCACCCAGTTCATAGGAATTGGTTGAAATATCATAAAGAAGGCTTGAGCCGTCTATGCGAAAGGCCTGCCCCTGTATTTGGGTGTTTCCTGGGCATTCGATATGTTGATTTGTATCGGTGTAATAGACGAGATCTGAAAAGAGTTGTTGTTTTTTTTCGACCCGGCTGACTACCACCTCATTTTTTAAGGTGAGAGTCTTTAGTTCTGTTTCCAGAATACCTTGTTTGGCTACGATATTGGTGGTTTCTCCGGTTTTATTGAAAATGTCGGCACAAACATCTTTCAGGATGTATTCGTTGGGCTGTGCTGTGGAATGAGCTGTTGCGGCATGAATTATTGCGGTGGTTCTGCCCTCGTTATTCTGGATGATAGTGACGGTATCCATCCTGAAATTATGGGCATTTTTATCTATTGAGGCGTAGGCTGGGTCATAGCCGCCACGGGGGGTGAGGAAGTTTTTTATCGGGATATGCCACAGTGGATAACTGATTACTCCTAGCAATGGAATGAACCAGACAAGGTTGCGTGACTTCATTGTTGCTGGTATTTTTTTAAGAGACGTTCTAGGGTGCCTCGGGCGGTGAGTAACAGGGTACAAATATCACGTACTGCACCGTGCCCTCCCTGGCGTGGTGTTATGAAATGTACCATCTCCTTGACCTCATCGGCACCATTTGCCGGAGCAACGGCAAGACCGACCTTAGACAGCAGTGGCAGATCCAGCCAGTCATCGCCCATATAGCCGATTTCAAAAGGTCGGTATCCAGTTTTTTTGAGAATTTCTCTAAAAGCACCCGTCTTAGGTCGAACTCCTTGATAGATATGAGTTATCTTAAGTTCTTCGGCGCGACGCTGTACCATTGGCGATTTTCTTGCGGTGATGAGACCTGTTTCAATACCCGCTTCATGAAGTAGGGTAATGCCAAAGCCATCAAGGGTGTTGAAGGCCTTGTATTCTTCTTTGTTACTTGAATAAAGAAGGGTGCCATCGGTAAAAACTCCGTCAACGTCAAAAAGTATAAGACGAACGTTGCGAGCCCGTTCTAAAAGAATGCGATTGTAGGCCTGGCGGCGTGCTTGTTCTTTATTCTCATTTCGAGTTCGATATCCGGCAAGGATGTCACAATCAGAGGGGTGGGAATCAGGACTACTCATAAGAGACGACCTGACGTATTGCAACGAGCTGGGTGAGCAGGGCTTCGACATCTTCAAGAGCGATGGAATTGGGTCCATCGCATAAGGCCTGGTCAGGATTGGGGTGGATTTCCATGAATAGAGCATCGATTCCAGCAGCCATCGCAGCTCTCGTGAGTGGAGCGATAAATTCCCGTTGCCCCCCAGAAGATCCCCCTGCTCCCCCGGGAAGTTGCACCGAATGGGTTGCATCGAAGACCACGGGACAGCCCAAGGCTCGCATTACAGGGAGTGCCCGCATATCTACCACTAGATTATTATAGCCAAAGCTTGCACCCCGTTCCACGAGCATGATTCCTTTGGCTCCCGATTCCTGGAGCTTATTGACGACATTACTCATATCCCAGGGAGAGACAAATTGTCCTTTTTTCACCTGTACGGGTTTTCCGGTTTGGGCGGCGGCAGTGAGGAGGTCGGTTTGGCGGCAGAGAAAGGCCGGAATCTGAATGATATCCAAGACTTCACCCGCAGCCTTAGCCTGGGAGGCATCATGAATGTCGGAGATAATGGGAACCTGAAGTTCTTCTCGGATTTTTTTCAGGGTTTTCAACCCTTCTTCAATGCCAGGGCCTCGATAAGAACGTATTGAAGTACGATTGGCTTTATCAAACGAGGCCTTAAAGACATAATTGATTCCAAGCCGGGAACAGACTGCCTTCATGTGTGTTGCAACTGTTCTTGCAAGCTCTTCGGATTCCAGAGCACAAGGGCCACCAATGAGAAGCAGGGGTTGGTTGGATCCTACGGAAAAGCTCTCTCCATCTGGTTTTGTAATGGTTACAGGTTGTATCTCTTGCACAATTATGCCTTGTTCTTTGTGGCGAGTGCCGCCTTGATAAACGCACGAAACAGGGGGTGGGGCTGCATGGGTTTCGATTTGAATTCAGGATGAAATTGGCAGCCGAGAAACCAGGGGTGGTTAGCAATCTCAACAATTTCAACAAGATTATTGTCTGGGGAGGTTCCCGAAAAAATCAGCCCGTTTTCTTCTAAAACTTCCCGGTAATCATTGTTAAATTCAAAGCGGTGGCGATGTCTTTCTGAAATCTCTTCTTGGCCATAAGCCTTATAGGCGTTACTTGACTCTTTCAATACACAAGGGTAAGCCCCGAGTCGTAAAGTCCCGCCCATTTCAGAGGTCTCATCTCTGATCTGGGTCTGGTTGTTGCGGTAATCAAACCATTCCTTAATGAGATAGATTACAGGATTTTTGGTATGACTATCGAACTCCGAGGAATTGGCATCGTTAATTCCTGCGACATTTCGGGAATATTCCACGACTGCCAGCTGCATACCAAGGCAGATTCCAAAGAAAGGTATACTGTTTTCTCGAGCATAGGTGATGGCCGCAATTTTACCTTCAGCTCCACGCTTGCCAAAACCTCCGGGTACCAAAATCCCGTCGCAGCCGTCAAGTAATTTATTGGGATCACCAGTTTCCAGCTCTTCTGCGGAAAGATAACGCAGGTTTACCTTGATCAAGTTGGCAATACCACCATGAACTAGAGCCTCGTGAAGACTCTTATAGGATTCCTTGAGATCAACATATTTTCCGGTAATAGCGATGGTGACGCTATCCTTGGGATTTTTGATGGTATGTACCAGGTTTTCCCAGGATGAAAGGTCTGGTTGTTTGGTCCAGGCATCAAGGAGTTCTAATACCTTATGGTCCAGACCTTCCTTGTAGAGATTGAGAGGCAGTTGGTAGATGGTGTCACAATCAATGGCGGTAATTACCTGGTCTTTGGCAACGTTACAGAATAGGCCAATTTTTTCTTTGAGTCCCTCATCAAGGGGAACCTCAGTGCGGCAAACTAAGATATCTGGCTGGATACCATCAGCCCTGAGTTCACGAACCGAATGCTGGGTGGGTTTGGTTTTTACTTCCCCAGCGGTCTTGATATAGGGAACCAGGGTCAGATGGATAAAAAGTGAATATTTTCTACCGAGATCTCCGCGCAGTTGGCGAATTGCTTCAATAAAGGGCAGCCCTTCAATATCTCCTACGGTGCCACCAATTTCGACGATGGCAATGTCCACAGTTCCATCAAGCTGAAGAACTGCCTTTTTGATTTCGTCGGTGATATGGGGGATGACCTGAACGGTTCCTCCTAGATATTCGCCTTTTCGTTCTTTAGTAATTACCGAATAGTAGATTCGTCCCGAGGTGTAGTTGTTTTTTTGAGCCATCACTGCGTTGGTAAAACGCTCGTAATGTCCCATGTCGAGATCGGTTTCAGCTCCATCATCGGTAACGAAAACCTCCCCATGTTGGAACGGGTTCATCGTTCCAGGATCGACGTTGATATACGGATCGAGTTTTTGGAAGGTAACGGTAAGCCCCCGGCTTTCCAGCAGGGCTCCAAGAGCTGCTGAGGCCAGTCCTTTCCCTAACGAGGAAAGGACACCACCGGTGACGAAAATGAACTTGGTCTGCTTGCTGTGTTGTTGAGTTTTCATGGCCCCACTATAGCAATCGACACTGCTTTTTGAAACAGAAAAATGATTTTAGTGGCACAATGAGTCTTGGTATGGCTGAAGAAAAATATCATACAGCGATTTTTGGTGGCGGCTGTTTCTGGTGTATGGAACCTCCATTTCGGGTTCTTGACGGAGTTGTTGATGTTGTTGTTGGCTATTCTGGGGGAGATGAACCAAACCCCAGTTATGAGGCGGTGTCTTCTGGAATTACCGGACATTTAGAAGCGGTGCAGGTCACCTATGACCCAAACCAGGTTGCTTATTCTACACTTCTCGAGGTGTTTTGGCACCAGATCAACCCCACCGATGATGGCGGCCAATTTGCTGATCGTGGCGAGCATTATCGCACCGCAATCTTTTATAATGATGAGATACAACGCCGTGAAGCGGAGCAGTCTCGGGCGGCACTTGCGGCCAGTGGTATTTTTAATAAACCAATTCAGACCCGTATTTTACCGGCAAAACCGTTTTATCGTGCCGAAGAATACCATCAACGCTATTACGAAAAAAATGCGTTGCATTATCAAATGTATAAAAATGGTTCTGGTCGAGCCGCCTACGTTAATTCGATATGGAAGGAGGGACAAGAATTCCCTCAGTGGCAGCAGAAAACATACCAGAAACCAAGTGAAGAGGAACTGCGCCAGAAATTGACATCACTTCAATACCGGGTGACCCAGGAAGAGGCCACAGAGCCCCCGTTTCATAATGAATATTGGGACAATAAAAAAGAAGGCTTGTACGTAGATGTCGTTTCCGGTGAGCCGTTGTTTTCTTCACGTGATAAATTTGATTCTGGAACGGGGTGGCCCAGTTTTACTCAGCCTCTGAAAAAAGATTGTCTGGTTGAAAAAGAAGATCGTTCTCATTTCATGACCCGGCAAGAGGTGCGGAGTCACAAGGGTGATTCCCATTTGGGCCATGTCTTTGCCGACGGCCCGGAACCTTCGGGAATACGTTATTGTATCAATTCCGCAGCATTGCGTTTTATTCCGGTCGAAGATCTTGAGGCGGAGGGGTACGGGGAATATCTGCCGCTTTTTGAGAAAAAACCTTAACTAGGCATAATCCTGAATCCGTGACATCAGCTTTCCATCTCGTTAAGAGTGGTATCGACTCAAAATTAATGTTTCTGACATTGTATAGATGCCCCAAAATGCAGTACCAGGCCTCTTCTTATCATTTCATGAAAAAATTCTCTCCATAACCAACCAATTTTCAAGCAACAAGATATAGTTCTCCTGTTGTGTTGCTTTTTCTTCTGCCCATAAGCGAAAAACAGCTCGGGAACATAAAAGCAATAAAATCAAGTCAAAGATTTGAGTAAGGGATGAGCATATTTTCGGTGTACAAACTCAGAAAGCAGGAAATTTGCTCACAAAAACAGTCGGTCTGACAAGGGCAAAGGTAAAAATTGGAATGAGAAACCTTGCGTACAATATAGATCGGTTGGATACATTGCTCGCAACATAACAAAAAATGAGTTTCAGGGCGGTCAAACCCTTCGCTGGAACCCAGAATATGAAAAATCAGGCGTTGAACTGAGTCTGATTATCAAATTTACACATACAATTAAAATGTTGGATAATAAACCAGCTATTTACGATTCCCATTAAAATAATGGGATTGAAAAACGTTGTTACTTCCATAAAAAAGAATGAAAAACATTTGTTCGGTATTCCCCTCTTGATTTCCAGCAATACCCGTGCTATTGTCGTCCTCCATATTTTTGTTGTTTTTTAATTATAAGAATATCGGGAAGTGGCTCAGTCTGGTAGAGCACAGCGTTCGGGACGCTGGGGTCGGAGGTTCGAATCCTCTCTTCCCGACCATTTTTCAAAAAAACTTTTAAGTACTTATGTGCTTAAAGGCTTTTTGTAGTATCACGAGTTTACGTTAAAGGAAAGGGGTGAATTGATTTCTCAGCTGAGTTTTATATGAAACTCTTACTTTGAAAAGACATTAATTCTCCCTTAACTTGAACTAGTTATGATTTGAACAATCACAGCTAAAAAATCGATAACTGTCAGATCGGGTCTAAACCACTACAGCTTAGATTTTTATTAAAAAACTATTGACAGCCCTACCCACTCCTTTTATATTGTGCCGTGCTTTGCTTCTTATGATGAAATAACAAGCACCTGGTAGTAATTTGTGTAATCCTCGGTAGCTCAGTTGGTAGAGCAGGTGGCTGTTAACCACCCTGTCGGCGGTTCGAGTCCGTCCCGAGGAGCCAGATATTCCAGCCCGGTTTGAAAAAATCGGGCTATTTTTCTTCATAGTGTCGGGGCGTAGCGCAGCCTGGTTAGCGCGCCTGCCTTGGGAGCAGGAGGTCGCAGGTTCGAATCCTGCCGCCCCGACCAGCCAGTAAAATAAGGGTTCTAAGCAATAACGGTTGCTTAGGGCCCTTTTTTATGGGTTTTTGGGGTGTCTTTTTTATGTGCTTTTATGTGTTGAAATGTTGTTTATGTCGTGTAATGTGTTCTGGTGTCGTATGATTTACACCAATTTTTACACCAAAAGGGGTCGGTCTCATGGGCAGCATTTCAAAGAGAAAAAAGAAATACGGATATTCGTATCGTGCCCAGGTCATGGTGCGGGGGCAGCGCGAAACAAAAACCTTTGATGACGAAATCCAGGCAAGGATCTGGATGCGTGACAAAGAAAAATCGCTGGCCACAGGCGAGCCGTTAGAAGGTGAAGTTGCAAAGGGAGACATGCTGCTGTTTGAGGCCATGGATCGTTTTATTATAGAGTCTCGGGCTGTGCGGTCACGGGCTCAGATTCGCTCATATCAGACCACAGAAAAGCAGTTCAGGAAAGTTTTTACCCCACGCACCAAAATGTCTGAAATTACCCATGAAGACATGTCAGCCCATGTGTTGAAAAGAATGGCCGAAGATGGAGTGGGTCCGACAACCATAAAAAACGAGCTATCATTTATTCGGGGTGTTTATCAGAAAGCAATCGACTGGGGTGTGAAGATTCCGTCTCCAGAGCTGGCAATCAAGCGCCCCCGCCCCAAGGTGCAATCGAGAGAAGACCGGTTGGACAAGGTTATTAAGCCAGAAGAGCTGAAAGAAATATTCAGGCGGGCACAAAGAGCGAAGAACAATCTCTATTTCTATCTGAAATTTTTACTTTATACCGGAATGCGGCCCAGCGAGGCCGCCTGTCTTTATTGGAATCGATTAGAAAAGAATGATGAGAGGCAGGCAGAGAGACGGTTTTTGCCCACAGGCTTTGTGGATCTTGAAAGAGGCGGGTTTTCAAAGGTTGGCACAAAAACAGCGACACGCTTTGTTCCCGGCCACCCAGAAGCCATCAAGATTATAGAGGCTTTAGCAAAAGATCGCCCGGAGAACAAGAAGCTTGTTTTTCTTGATGACAAATACATCAATCGTTTTCGGGCATATACTTTCTACCGCCGGTCATTTATGACTGTGCGGAAAAACAAGAATCCTGAAGAAGCTGACCTCCGAAGCACAATCAACTTCTATTCGTTTCGTCACACGTTCCGAAGTCGCTTAGAAGAATGCGGCATCTCGACCGCAACGGCTGAGACGATTATCGGCCACAGTGAACGCTCTTTCAAGTTCACCTATATTCATCTCAGTGACGAGGCGTTACTTGCCGCAATAAAGAGACTAGACTTTGGCATAGCCATATAAAAACCGGCAAAAAACAGGGTTATTTCCGCAGCTGTCGCTCTGTTTCAGCCGCTTCTTTCAGGTATTCGGCTGCCGCTTCTGCGTGCTTCTTTTGAGCCTTGAGGGTTTCTTCTTCCATCACCCTGAGCTGCTCTTTTTTAGCGCATTTATCGGCTCTGTACCAATCGGTATAGCTTGCCAGTCGGTCAGTGAGCCGCACCTGCTTGATGCAGTTTTTTACAACCTTCGGGTAATATCTGTCACTTTTCAGCCGTTTTCTGGCCGCTTCCTGCATGTTAATACACTTGCTAAGATTTGTTTTCCGGTAAAATTTGCGGCACATCTCCCGCATATCGGCAGATGCAAAAGAGGGCAGGCCTACCAGTATCGCAAGGGCTGCGATGACGATTGTTTTCTTCATATTTACCTCCGGGATTGCATAGTGAAAAAATACCAGCCCCAATATACTAAGAAAGCGCAGGTCGTCAACAGAATCTCTTTTGTCACCAACGGGTGCGGCGCAGCCGAACGTCAACGTGAACAAAGTTCTGGTATAGTCCAAGGCCATATTTGTCAGGATATTGTTGCCGAAGATACATATAGACCTCACCGGGGAAAGCCCGCGCAACGTCAATGTCAGCGGCCTTGCCGAGAAGATGTTGTGACTTTGGCTTGCCGCCTATCTTTTTATTGTGCCCTGGGCAGCGGCAGCCGCTGTTTATATGAACCGGGCTGCCAAAGTGATTGCGGACATCCTCAAGGACAGCCAGCAGCTCCGCATCGACGGTATCATAGCCGCAACCACAACGGCAGCCAAATTCTGCTCGAAAAAAATGCTCACTTAATTTATCCATTTTATTTATTTCTTATATACCGCAGCAATTGCAGCGACATCTGCCACAACGGCCTCCAGTTTCTCGTCAAATTTGCAAAAATCTTCTCGCAATCGTGCGATATCTTTTTGTATTTGCTCTATTTTAAGCTCTGTAACATTTCGCTTATCCCTACAAATGCGGCGCATATCTTCGAAAGTGACAAGCGATGGTCGCCCCCGTTCATCAACCATGCTTCGCTTTATACTCTTCACTTCTTTTTCAAGATTTTGCATCTTACCACGCTGCACAAACCAGGCCCGGCATAATGCTACGATTGCCCCCAATAAAGCAAGAATGCTGCCACTGGTCGCATTATCGATAAAATCTTTCTCGGTCACTTTCTTACCCGCCTCATCCCGTTTTTACGGGCAGCACCGCCACCCAATAAATATGTCGCAAACCACCAATACACAGATCGCCAGCGATGCCCCTCAGCCCACAGAATATCGCCAAGAACCGTTGAGGCCGTCCAGTTATCAATGGGAGTGCCGTCATCCCATTTTGCATAACGGCAAATATGGTCATGCACCCACCATGCGTCTGAACTTATGTCTCGGGCACCGGTGGCACCATCGCTGTAAAACCTTGCCTTTATAGTGATGCTCCGGTTATACCGCCTGCTGTAGTATCGGTGGTCTTGTACAGCAACATAGCCATCCCCGACAACAACATACAAAAGACCGTCCGGTGTGCTCTGTATGCGGTCTCTCATGGCTGTGACTCTATTGCGATAAGGGCCATACGAGCCTTGGCGGTCTTGTTAATGATCTTGACGATCTCCTTGACCACCACCAACCGCCGCCCCTGTTTGAGATTATGCGGTAATTGTTGTTCTATACGCACTTTGACAAGAGTAACCAGATCAGCAAAAGCCAATTTTGTCACCGGGTCAAGATCGAGCATATCAACTTTAGCGGCAATGATCTCTTCGATACTATCAATACCGACAGGCTCTTCACCGAGTAAGGCCAGAATTGCCTTTGACACCTCGTAGGCCGGAAGCACCGTTTCAGGCCGGGCGGCAAAAGCGGCACCAACGGCAACCCGTATCGAGGCCGCCTCAACGGCATCAACCTTGCCATCACCAAGATGACCATCGTGGTTTTGCTCACTGCACCCATAAAAAAACAAAGCCACCATCAGGAATAAAAAAACACAAGAAAACCTTTGCACCCGTTTCATCATGCACCTCTCTTTCTGTAAAAACATCACACTTCAATTTCGTAATATGGCAGGGCCGGAGCCTTGCCACGAACTTCTCCAGCGGCGGCGAACACCTTGTCGCCAACCGCAACACTTATTGCACAGCGCAGCCGCATAGCCCCGCCGGTTAAGCTTGTGGCCGATACGGTATTGTCCGCATGAACCGCTGTCACCTCTGCAACCTCTTCAGCGGCGGGCTTAATCATCTCTTCAAAGCGTCGCCAGACGTTAATTGCCACGGTATCTCTCCACTTCGATATTCTGGGAAACGACAATGCCCTTGCTGTTTTGCCAGCCAGCAGAGACCGAGACCCCAACAACCTGGCCACGCCAGTCTTCGCCACCCTCATTCATCGAGACGAGCATCCCGGTCTCAAGCAGACCAGGCAACTGGCCAGAGGCCGTTAAAGGCAGCTCCAGTGTTTCCTTGCTCCATTTCCCGGAGCGACCAACAATCATCTTGCCCCGTGCCCGACAGGGCGCAGTCTCGGTGAGCAGGGCATCGGTCACCATTGGTGCGGCCTTGTCACCGGCAGTGCCAGAGCGATAGACCTTGCACAGCACACCCTGGGTCTCACCGCCGACAAAAACAGCATTGTAGGCCACGCCGGGTTTAAACTCACGCCCCAGTTGCCGCACCACATAATCTGAGATTGACAAATCAGGCGTTGCCGAAGGCCAGTCCCACGGCAGGGAATGCAGCCGAGGCCGCACAATGAGCTGGTTGTTTTCCCGATGGGTCTGCAAGCGACCGCCAGGGGCTTCAGCAACGGCCTGGATGACCTTGAGTGGCGCAGCGTTGTTATATCTGAGTGCCCCGGCAGGAACCAGCCAGCTATCAAAGGCGGTAAAGTCAATGGTCCAGCCAGTGTTTTGTAATCTCTCTTCGGCAATCTGCACCGAGGTCAACTGGCTGCTACTGACCCCTGTGGCCAGCGGCGCATACGGTGCCGCCAGTTCCGCAGATGTTGACCGGCCCCGGATGCTGTATTCTGCACTGCCAAAGCGTTTACTTTCTGTCCACGACTCGACCATAAACCGCCAGCTATAGCCGTTGATTGTTGCCAGCACCTCAACAGGATCTGAAGATGGATCAACAAGCGGCAGACTTGCAGCCGGAATCTGGGCAGAAAAACTCCAGCACCAGGAATCAATATCGGCCGTGACGTTCATCGAGAAAACGTCAATGGCCTTATTGTCAGAGGCCCTTACGAGTGATGCACTGTTCATAACGCACAAGACCAGATATTGCGGGGTGATAGGCCAAGACGCAGGTTTGATATAAATATAGTTGTCTCGCCAGCCAGAAGGCTCCTGCTGCGAGCAGCGCAGATCATACGACATTGCCTCAAAATAAAAGGCAATATGGTCGCCGTCGCCAACATGAGCCAGCCGGGTATGAAGCTCAAGGGCAATACCGCTCCCGGACGGTGCCTCGTACTTACGGCGGCAGAGGCGGTCATAGAGCTTGCGCCCCCAGTACGTCCGGTGAGCGATGTCCTTTGGCGGCAGGCTGTTGTTCCACGGGAGTGCGACATCGGCATCACATTGTCGATACAGTTTTTTCCAGGGGAACACCGTGGTAAAATCACGGGCTGGAGGGCTGGCCCACGGCATCGTAAAATGCGGCGCACGAGCGGCGGGTTTTGTCCATGAGCTGGTAAATAAAACATCTTTTGCCGGACGACTTGCCCAGTAAAATGACAGAGGCATCGCCTCACGCTCTGCGGTGGCCTGCCAGTCTGTCTGCACCTCTTTATATATTGGTTCTGTCCCTGTCCAGGGGGTGCGTATTGTGCGCCGGAGCTGCTGTTCTGCGGCACAAAACGCAAGACGTGCCGTGCGGTCCTTATGCGGTCGCATTCCCCAGGGTATCCGGCAGCCAGCATCACAACGGGCAGTCTTTCGCCACGCAAACCCTGTGCGGGGCGGCAGTGGGATGGCAGGCTCTTCTGGCGGTGGTTGCGGCTCTGTGCCTCCCGTTGGCGGCCAGCAGCGTTCAACAAATGCAAAATCAAGATCAACCGCAGCCAGAGCATCAGCCAGATCAAGACAAATATTGCCGCCGGGCTGGGGTCGGAATATTTCGCAGACCTGCGAGACATCACCCAGGCGAAACGCCAGACTATTGCCCCGTGGCGGGTCATAGGCATGTTCAAAATCAAGCTGAAATGGATATCCGGCATCATACATTTAACCGCCTTGTGTTTGAGCAACCTGGGTCACAAAATCGGCAACCTCTGCATTAAAATTTCCGGCATCATCAAAAGCGACAACCAAAAGAGACCGCTCCGGGTATTCGTTAATGCCGCTGATCCGCCAGACACCTGTTGTCGGGTCACTCAAAGTAATGCCGACAGGCTCCAATGTGTCTCTTGTGAACACGGCAACCCGCCGCTCGGCTGGGCTGCCATTAACAGTAATTGTTCCTGCCAAAACATGACGGTCGGTGCGGGGTGCGGGCGGCTCCGCCATATACGGCTGGAAAAAAAAGAGATCCATCTTTATGGCCTCCAGCTCTCTGAAACATCGATAAGGGATAAACAATTTGTAGAGTCACTCTGCCGATGATGCACCGCATAAAACTCATGGCCATCAACAGATATGATTTCAAAATTATCTGCTTCAGACTTACTAAAACACGGTGCCCACAGCCCCGGCAGATAGCCACGAAAACTCCGTTGTATTTCATCGTTCAGATAATGCCGTGAGAATACTTTTTTAGACAAATATGCCGGATAAGTGCCACGGCCTGGATAATATCGATAAACAGGCCCACCGCCGGAGCACAGTGCCGGATAATGATAGCCCGTATCGCCATTAAAGTTTCGTGCCACTGCGATGCTACTTCCTCTGGTGGCGTCGTAACCATCTGCTGCATTGTTAAAATACTCATAGCCACCACTTTTGACATTTTGAACACAAAAGTACGGATCGTTATCATGTATTGAGATTGCGTCGCCAAAAAAACAAATACCATACGCCATTTCCTGTCCGTCAAAATTCGTCACATCGCCATATGACCAGGAAAACAAATAAAAAAACCGCTCATCAGCAATGAGCAGCCAGGGTCGTGGCGTTGTAGTACTTCCTGAAGGAGACACCGCAAGAAAGTCATATGGTGACTCAGAAAAAGGGTATACTCCGGTATCAACATCGGTCATATTTTCATAGCCGAGAAAGCGTGAGTATCTTGTACCGTCAGGCCCTGTTGCATCGACCTGTAAAAACATTCCCGACCCGGTTGTCGGGTCGTTACGGAACACCGCTTTTGTCCCTTCGGCATTAACAAAGGGTCGGGTCCATCCTGCTGCCTCTTTATCGCCATAGCCATCAACCAGGCAGGCCGTCAAGATTTCAATAACTGCTTCTCGCTCTCGCCGCATCACCGGGGCGTTGGCGTCGTCATATCTATATATTTTTGGTATCATATTTTTCCTTTGTTATTTTATGGGGTAAGGGGTATTCTTGAGCTATGAAATACACAACCCAAAAGACCGCTCTTTACAATAAATGGTTTAGCAAACTGCGGGATACCCGAATAAAATCCCGAATTATGAACCGGCTTGATTTGGCCTGCAAAGGGCATTTCGGTGACCATAAGAGATTGGCAGACAATCTTTTTGAACTTAGATTTACCTTTGGTGGCGGCTTGCGGATTTATTATGCCATCAAGGGCGGCACGATTATCCTTCTGCTGGCTGGCGGTGATAAATCCAGCCAGCAGAAGGATATAGCAAAGGCAAAAGCAATTCTTGAAAGGACGGAGGAATAAACCATGAGCGAACCGAAACAAAACCTTGCAGAGCTTGGCCTTACTGAAGATGATTTGGTTATATCTGCTTACGACACCGCCGACTACCTTGACAGCCCGGAGATGATTGCCGCCTATATCAAGGAGTCGCTGGCAACCGGCGACCCTGAAATTGTTGATATGTGTAGAGACAATGTCAGCCGGGCAATAGCGAAACTCAGCAACCAGAAGCCGGAAGCACAACTTGCTGTTTCTGCTACGCTCGCTTGAAAATAAAAAGCGGATATATCCATTACGGGCGGATATGGAATCCGCCCCTACGATTTCCAACTTCTCTTCTTGCATCATGCCGCGTCTCCTCGTGGCTGAATGGTAAAAAAATCTTCAGGTTCCTGTTCCGGCCCTTGCAATGTTGTCCGCACCGCCCAGACCGGGCCGGTACTTGACCGGGTATTAAAGCGCAGCACATTCCCGGCAGCCCAGCCAGTTCCCCAGCCTCGGTAATCAATGAAAAAATACGGTGCGTTCGTTGTTCCGTTCACCGGCTGACAGTCCTGCGTGATATAGCCGTCACCAACAATACCCCGCTGTTCCGCAATAATGTTAAAATGCTCGCTGGAATCAAAAACCAATGCCCAGCGGTCATCCACCGCACCGGCATTGGTCACCTGAACCGGATAGTCAATGCTGTTATATGTTGCGTTCGCAGCATCACCGACAACATCATCTACAAAATCACTGGTCCAGGTTTTCTGGTCAAAAACGCCAAAAGCCCTGGCCTGCAAATCGCCAAACAACAACGCCGATGAGACCCTGGTGCCCTCGACCGGGTAGTCGTGGGTCAGCCCCCGGCTCAGACCAATCTGGCCGTTGATCTGGGTGCGGCTCACCAACACCTGATCTTCAATCTTATGCACAATGACCAGGGGCAAGGTATAGCCACTGAAATCATTGTTGGTGGTCGAGATAGTCAGGGTATTGCTCTCTTCTATAAAATCATACATCGTTGCCGGAATACGTAACGGCGGGTCCGCAGAGTCATATAGCTCCACAGAACTTGCGGTGCGTGGCAGGGTGATCTCTGTACCGCCAGCAACAGAACCGGTGTGGATCATGCTTGCGGTATTATGCACCACTACCGCATCACCGGGTTTCACCAACGGTACTCGGCCATCAACGGGAAGGCGCACCGGGTTAATACCGAGCAGCTCGGCATCGAGCGGGATATAGGAATACACCACACAGGCATAGGTCAGCGAATCAGCATAGACCGGCTCTGGCTTCCAGACCTGGCTGCCATCCTCTGTAACCAGATCTTCGTTATACCATTCTTCTGTGGCCGCCTCGGGGGTATTGGCCACAAGCTTGCCAAAGCCAAGGGTTACAATACCCGTGGCTGCATCAACAAATCCGGTGAGCCATTCGCCCGAAACATCGCCATTCTCATTGCTCTGGGCGGTAAACTGCTCGCCGTGCATGGTTACGCCAGAGATTGTAAATGAGGCACTACGCAATGGTGCCCCTGCGGTACGAAAATTCATCTCGGTCACATACTGGCTGCCCAGACGACCGGCAAGAGACTGAACGGCCACGGTGTTTGCCCCTGCGTCATAGACATCAAGGGTTACAATGCCGGTCAAATAATCAATACTGCCCCGCAAGACACCCACGCCCGTTTTCGGGTCCATGTTTGCGTAGATGCTGCCCCGCACATCGTAAAATTCATCGCCACCCCAGGTGAACAGCACCGAGCCTGGTGCGATTGGGATATTGATGCAATTCTTGGTAAGCCGTATCTGAAAGGGCGGTGTTGCGATCTGTTCATTCTGCGCCTGGGCCGTGGCCGCCTGCAACGCATAGCGGGCGGCGACGCTGCAACTGGTCGGCGCATTATTATTGGTCAAATCTTTTTTATAGCTTGCCGAGCTGCTGCTTTCTGTCGAGCTGCTGCTACTGCCGCCGCTTTCGGTCTTTTGTACCAGATATGGCAGATATGCCTGACCAACACTTTTTCCCATGGTTACCGCCTCCAGGTTTCGCTATGGTTTTCTTCTTGCCCTGCCTTTACTGCCTTTGTTGCAATTGTATAGGTGGTCGATGTTGCGGTGCTCAAGTCAATCACAACCTGTCCCGTTACATAATCCACAGTGGCCGAGATACCCCCGGCAACAAGTGTCGTTGTGGTTTCCTCATCACCGAGCCGAAAAGTCTCATTTCCGCCGCTTCCTGAACTGCCGGAACCCGACGTTCCCGAAGTGCTCGATGTGCTCTTTTGAGAGGCATAACTCTGGGAATCATTGAGACTGGCCCGGCACTGGCTAAGGATTTCCTCAAAGCCATCCGCCGTCATATTGCCCTGGGCATCATCACGCATACGGTATGTGTGGTTTCGTCCGGCAATGCTGCAGGCAACATCAAGCTGCAAGGTTCCCGGCTTCGGGCCAGATGCCAAAGTAAAGCTTGCCCCGGATGCCGTCTCCGTCTGGTTCGGGTATTGCTCATAGCCAATATCATAGGTACTGTTTGCCACCGGAATGCTGGTCGGCGTAAAATGCAGCTCGCCCGAGCCATAAACAACCCAGCCCGTGGCATCGCCGGTAATATTGCCGTTGCCATCGTCTGTGGCCGTTGCGGTAGAGCTTGCGCCGGTTGGCCAGGAGATACTTACTGAACCAGGAGCCACCGGGGATTCGGGCAGGGTAAGATGTACCGGGTCAATCTCTATTGCCACCCTTCCGGCCATGGGGACGATCTCAACAGGGTTGCCCCAGCTCATTAAGATTGCGGTTTCCGCATCGGGGATTGCGGCACAGGTTAGGGCAAGATGCCCGGTACTATAGTTGATACGCCCCGTTCCGGTGCCAGGAATATCAGGAACAAGCTCACCTTTCCCGTTATCACGCAGTCGGTACCAGTTGCCATCCACAAGATAGTCAACAACAACGGTCTCCGGGTGCGGTAGCGGCCAGAGAATACCGACATAGCTATAGCCGTGGCCTGTGGTCGGCACCGGATAGAGTATTGTCTTTGGCATCAGGCTCATTGCCGCACCAGGGGTACGGGTTATTGTAAGATTCCCGCTGATCTGGCTCGCAAAACTGATCGTGGCATTGGCATAATCAATAGTACCTGCCGAATTACTCCCCAAAAGCAATACCCCGTCGCCCTGGTCAGTATAGGTCTGGCCACCACGGACAATGCTCAAGGTACCGGGTACAATGGAGCCAGGCAGATGCAGCTCTGTTCCTGAAAAGCCAGATATGTTCGTGGTCAAAGCGGGGCCGGAAGCAGTAATCGGGCCGTTATCAGCAATCGTCTGGTCGGTCAACGCATCCTCGGCCTGGGATGTCGGCACGAGCTGGGTATAAATATCTGCAACGCTAACATTGGTGTCGCCCTGGCTCAGTGCCTCTGTTGGTGTCATTACGCCGTAATAGCTCGCCGCATCAGAAACGGTTGTGGTATAGACATTGGTGGCAGTGCTATCATTGTTATGGATTTCCATGCCAACAAAGGTTCGCGCCAGCGGGTCACCAATGTCAAGAGTAATTATCTTGCGGCTGCCAACGCTGAAAGATTGCACATCAACAGAGACCCCGGTCACCCGGACAAATTGCTTGAACTCGTTGGACTGGCCACGGTCATTGAAGAGACAAAGCACATCGTTGACCTCAGGGGCCGGGACGGAAATGGGCGCAAACAAAAGAAGCTGCCGTGCCCCCTGGGGCTGATCTCCCCACATCCAGCCTGCAAACCGAGGGCCAAGCGTTACATAGCTCTCCAAACGATCCACCGCATCGGCACGGCGGTCAGAGTCTGAGCCGGTGGTGAACAGGGCGACGCTGATATTCGGGTCTTTGGCCTGTTCGGTGATAATGACATGCGAGCCGTAATAGGTATCTGTGGTTGCGGTATCGACATGGAGATAAAACTTACGCAGCGAGACCCGGCCATAGGTGCGGTCAAGGCGTGAGATGTCGGGGAAGAGGTTGTTCACCGCCCCGTCAACAATCTCGGTTGCGGTCATATAGCCGCCCGCATCGGCATCTTCGGTGAGCAATTGGCTGGCCTTAATTTTTATGTCTTCGGTACGAATTGCCATTTCAGCCTCATGTTACTTCGTTGATAATAAAAAACCGTAATGTCAGGGTGTACAGGGCAGCATCGGATGGGTTGTTATATTCAACCACCTGACTGGCGACGAGAGGCACTCCGTCACTGTGGCGAAACATCACTGTAAACGAGCGGCCATCGTGCAGGGTAAGCGTCATCTCCTTGCCTGGCACAGCAGCCAATGCCATGAGCGCCAGCACGGTTTCACGGCTTGCCCAGACCTCGCCATCCTTTCGAGATAAAGTGATTGGCCTGCCTGCCAACATCGTCGAGTTCTGCACCTCAAGACTGCCAGCCAGAAAATAATTTTCGCTCTGGGCAACAGGTGTCCAGTCGGTTTCATCAACCCAGACCAATTCGTCGGGCAGTATTAAATTATCAAGTTTAATCATTGATATTTTTTAATTTACGGGCGGATATGGAATCCGCCCCTACATTCGATTATAATTCCCGTAGGGGCAGAATCCATTTCTGCCCTGTTTGCATCTGATTTTTTATTTATGGGCGGATATGGAATCCGCCCCTACATTCGATTGTAATTCCCGTAGGGGCAGAATCTATTTCTGCCCTGTTTGCATCCATTTTGCCCTATTGGCATTACGGGCGGATATTCCATTACGGGCGGATATAGAATCCGCCCCTACATTTGATTGTAATTCCCGTAGGGGCAGAATCCATTTCTGCCCTACAGAATCCATTTCTGCCCTGTTTGCATCACGGGCGGATATAGAATCCGCCCCTACGCTGTCATTCCTGCCTGTTCCAATTGTCTTAAAAACGCATCCACAGAATCTTCGGAACCACGAAGCTGGCCGCCAGGGAATTTTAAGGCGATGGTTTTCTCAGAGCGGGGCTTCTCATCTTCGACCCGTACCGAGACATCATGCTTTTGCTGCCCGGCATTTCTCAGGGCGGCTTCGATATTTGCCGCACCGCTGATTTTTCCATCCTCAATACGTTTCCAAATCTCGTTGACGGCGTTATTCACACCTTTGCCAATCGCCGATCTATCTGGCACGGCTTCTAAGCCATAGCGTTCTTCAAGGGTTGGCTTTTTCTCTTTTGCAACCTCTTCAGGGCTGCGATAGCCCCAAAAATTATCCGGGTCATTTTCGGCATTCGCCCATTCCGGGATCTCTTTTTTCTTCTGCGATGTATTACGGGCGGATATTCCATTACGGGCGGATATTCCATTACGGGCGGATATTCCATTACGGGCGGATATTCCATTACGGGCGGATATGGAATCCGCCCCTACGTCCGGGTGTAATTCCTGCGGGGTTTCTTCTTTTTCCTGTTTCTTTTGCGGCTTTTTTGCAAGGTCTGCCTTCATTTCCTTATATGTTTCCCTGGCATTAGCGATCTCCTGCTTTACCCTCTCAGCCATATCCCCATCTGCCCAGGGCATTTTTGCCCAAACCTGTTTTAATTTCAGCCAGGCCATGGTCAGGGCATGGGCAAAGTCTATGCCCGCCTTCTTTATCGCATCAAATTTATTAAGGAATGTGCCGATTTCCCAACCGACACCAAAGGCGGCCAACACCATACTCGCTCGACCGAGAACGCTAGAGATGCCATTAACCTTCGCAATAACAGACGGCAACTTGGCACCAAAACCTGTAGCGGCATTTCCCGCCGTAGCAAATGATTGTATAGACGTAGGGGCAATGTGAGCGACGGCAAGCCGGAGAATATCAACAATCTTTTTCGCAGACTTAAACACAACAAAGCCGGTAGCAACAGAGAAAAGAGCCGCTGTAATTTTAGGAAACTCCCTCATTAAGGCAGCAACAGGACCCAGGATTTCGTTCAAACCGCCAGCAATGGCATGAACGGCAGGCAACAGCCCGTCTCCAATAGAGCGTGCCATGTCAACCACAATATTCATCAGCAACTGTAACTGGTTTCCTGTCGTTTCAGAACGTGCCCGAAACTCGTCGTTCATCGCTCCGGCGTATTGCGTTTTGTCAGCAACTTGCTCCATAGCCTCACGATACGTCCCGAGGCTGCCTACCAATACGCCAACATCATCTTGAAATTCTTGACCAAAAAGCCCGGTTAATACCTCCGCCCGTTCCTGACCTTCTAATTTGGCTAATGTCTCCAACAGATTATCAAGTGCCGCCTGCGGGTCAGCGGCCACCATTACGGCCATTTGTTCCGCACTCATACCAATCCGCAGCAGCGAATCTTTAAAGTCCTTGCTCTGTGTATTCGCAGTCTGCAAGCGGTTCAGCATCGCATTTATCGCAGTACCAGACACCTCAGCGGGTTTGCCCAGAGACAGCATCGAGGCAGACAGTGCCGCAACTGCCTCATTGGCAAGACCAAACTGTTTCGCAGTACCACCAACCCGCAACATAACATTGACGATATCACGCTCCCGGGCTGCTGTGGTGTTGCCCAGCTGATTGATGGCATCGCCAAGCCCTGCAACCTCGGGAATGGTGAGCTGATAGACATTTTTAATCTTACCAATGGAATCACCCGCCGCCTCTGCGGTCATATCAAAGGCGGTGGCCATCTTCGATGTCACCTCGGTGAACTTGCCAATATCCTGTGAGGCAATACCAAGCTGACCACCCACCGCCGCAATTCTTGCAAGATCATCAGCAGCAGTGGGGATGGTATGAGACATCTGCCTTATCTCCTGGCCAAGCTCACGGATTTCTTCTTTTGACCCACCCACCGTTTTTTTCACATCTGCCATTGATGATTCAAAGCGGATGGCAATACCGGCAGCCTTCACCAAACCAGCAGCAGCGGCGGCAACCTTTGCAATCTCAAAACGTGCTGCAACGAGCTGTTCTTTCCAGCCGTTGGTCTTCCCCCGCAGTTCATCAATGCGCTGCCCCATCGCGATTTTTGCCTGAGCCAGCTCACGCATAGAGGCTTTTCCTGAGTTTTTCAGCGTTTCATACGCCTCTCTTGTTTGTTTTATTTTGCGCTGAATATCGGTATGCGCCTCAAGCCCTAGGGTCTCTCTGGCTCCGGCAACTTCAGCCAGCCCCTGAAACTTTTCTCTGGTTTTTTCGAGTTCGGCCTGCAACTTTTTCTGTGCGCCACCCAGATCAGTGGTAGAGACACCTATACCCTGCAAGGAGGTACGCAACCGATGCAGCTCCTGCCGCTGGTCTGCATATTCCTGTTTGAGGCTGGCGGCATGATTTTTTGCCGCTGCAAACTCTCTGTGTACTGTTGCCACAGCCTTGACCTGAACCCTGAGATCAGAGGCCTCTTTCTTTGCCTCCCTATACGATTTCCTGGTGGCATCAAGGTTTGTCTTCAGCGCAGAGGCTTCACTCTTCGCCTGAGCGAGGGCATCGCCCAGGGTTTTATCACCAGCCTTGATTTTTTTATTGATTTCAACAACAACCGCTCTGGCTTTCGCATAGGCTGTGGTGCCAAGGCTTACCTCATCTTTCAAGGTGGCCGCTGCCTGTTTCGCCTTTTTAAAAGACTTCTCCAGTGTGTCAATATCACCAGCTTCCTTCACCTTGCGGCTCAAGGAGGCAACCTGTTGTTGTGCGCCCTCAAGGGCTACAGCTACCCCTTGCGTCCGTTTCTTTAGATCTGCAAAGCCTTTAATATTTTTAAGAGCTGTAGTAATATTGCTGCTCGCCTGTTGAAACTGGTCTCGTACTGCGGCAAGTCCGGTCTTGACCTGACTGTCATCAACGCCTATACTTATCTCAAGTGAGGATTTTGCCATGGTAATACCTAAAAAAATACTTTATGCCGTCTTTGCAGCCACACTCTTTGCCTTGCCTGCAACCCGTGATGCCATGTTTGCACTCTCTCTGCTGGTGCCTTGCGCCATCGTTTTCATTTACCTGGCCGCTCATCTTGGTAAAACGGCCTCTCTACTTGCGACAATACTCTCGACCGTTGTTACGATGACGGGAGTCTTTTCCTGCCTCAATTTCTAGGGAGAGACAAGATCATCGATAATTTCATCCAGGACTGACATAAACCAGTCCCAGGGGTAATCAATAATTCCCGCATGGCCATGATGCCGCACCAGGCAACAGGCTATTTTTCTGAGCTGTTTACCGCTGATTTCCCGACCTCTTCCTCCACAATTTTTCTCCCCGCCGCATTGAGACGACGGAGAAGTTTTTCCAAAAAATGGTTCACTTCGCCTACAGCGTCCCATAGTTCTGCCAACTCTGTCGGCAAGGCCTCGGTATTCAACTCCTCGGTGGTAAGCCCTGTAGAGAGACGCACCACTGCCTCAGGAAAATCCTTATCCATGAGGAAATCAGCTGTGGTAGGAGGCTCTGTTTTTGCCTCCAGTAAATCATTTACCTGCCTCACCGTAAGCTGCTTAACGGAGACAAGCCGACCATTAAACATTATTTCCATATCATTCTCCGATCCTACATTCGGTTGCAATTCCCGTAGGGGCAGAATCCATTTCTGCCCTACAGAATCTATTTCTGCCCTGTTTGCATCCATTACGGGCGGATATCTCCATTACGGGCGGATATCTCCATTACGGGCGGATATGGAATCCGCCCCTACATTCGGTTGTAATTCCCGTAGGGGCAGAATCTATTTCTGCCCTACAGAATCTATTTCTGCCCTATTGCATCACGGGCGGATATTCCTATTACGGGCGGATATCTCCATTACGGGCGGATATCTCCATTACGGGCGGATATGGAATCCGCCCCTACGTTAACCACACGTGTTTCATTGGTTCGTCTTTGCCTGCCGGGCGTTCCAGGGTGCCTTCAAAGGTTACCTCGGCAAATTCGGTGCCGATCAGCGAGAAGCTGCCCGATGGAGCCAGTCGCATCTGATAAATCTCGGAGACAAAACGCCGTCCGTCGGCATAGTTCTGACCGTCGAGTTTGACCCGGATCCGCACATTTGATTTGGTCATTGCCGCCATGGTTGCCCCTTCGACCTTGGCGCACTTCAGAGATACGGTCAGCTCATCGCCATCAGCCGCCTTGGTCGATGTCGAGAGCAGCTTGATCATGCCCAGGCGAGGGTGCAGCTGGTAATCCACATCTTCTTCAAGGGCGGTGGCACCTTTTTTCACTGCGGTCACGGTGACCATATATTTGCCCAGTTCAACAAAGCGGTCGGCAACGGCGGTTACTGTTACATCAACCGCTGTGGTAATGGCCGCCTGGTTCAGATTCGCATTTGTGCCAAAGAAGTTGGCCGCAAAGAGCTTTTGCGAGATCTGGTTGAATTTGATTGTGGCCTTCATCGGCTTTGGAATAACCACCGAGGCAATCACATCGCCAAAATTATTCAGCCCGTTGCCGGTCTGCTCTTTTGTTTCAGAATCAGGTTTCGGGGTGAACTCGGTGCAGTTGCCTTCGAGTACCAGGCCGGTTCGTGCCCCGTTATCATCGAGAATATCGACATAGGCATCAGCAACACCTATGAATGAAAAAACATCGTTTGCCATATCTCACCTCTTAGAGAGTAAAGGCCGCCGGGATAACCCGCCAGACCAGGGAAAGTATATATTCTGTTGGGCCATGATCCTTATGACCCGCAAGGGCAATTCTTGAAACACGGCACGGCTCGACAATGCCCACAGAGCCAGCAGGCCGCCAGCCTGCAAAACCATCACGGATGGTATCGAGATACTGGTGTAAATCTTCGACCTTGGCATCACCGTCTCTGTCTGATCCCACCGAGAGCTGCACCACCCAGTGTAGCTCTCGAAAGGTTTGCGGGTCTTCGGTCACCTCTTTATCGTCGTGCAGATAGAGCTGGGCTGCCGGAAGCGGCGGCGGTGCCGCCAGGGCACTGCCAACATTGGCAAAACCAAGCGCCAGTAAACGGGCGGCCATTGCATCGTAGAGTTCCTGATACATCACACCGCCCCCAGGGTAAGAGTGCAGAAACCGTTTCGTTCTGGCTCGACTGCCAGTACCCGGTATCTTGTCGCCCCGAAAACAAGGATGGTGCCATCTTCGGCACCGACAATCCCCAGCCGCTTTACGTCGTCGTAGTCGGCCTGGGCCAGCGGCGACTCATAGGCAACGTCGTCTTGCCTGCCGCTATGCTTCATCTGGGCATCTGCCCATTGCGGCTCGGTAACAAAGAGAGTGGCCCCGGATTCGGTGGCCACCTCAATACCGCAGGCCTCAAGGGTTTCTTGCCTCTCCGCTGCATCAAACATCAGGCCGCCTCTTTTTTTGCGGTGCGGCGTTGTTCGCCAGCGGGAACGGCCTTGCCACGACCCAGCAGATCACGGGCAATGGCCACCGGCACGGTGACAGTCTCGTTACGCCTTACCAGGTCACCATTGACAAAAGTGTCTCTTTTCAGAGTTATTTTCCGCATCTCAGCCATAGCTTATTCCTTAATCTGTTTTCGCATCTGCCATTACCGCAAACGACTCGGCATGGCGAACCGCAACATCAACATCCTGAAGGGCAACAATACGCACCCCGCCAGATGTGGAGTTGGTATACGGGTCAACGGTGATATCAAGGGTGCCCCACATACCCACCAGCAGGTCGGCCCAATTACCAAAGATGATCGCAGAACAATCGTTGGCAGTCCCCTTGGTGAGGTTGCTCGGTACTTGATTACTAACACCGCAGCGGGATCCGGCAAGGGAGGTAAAGCCTTCGGTATCGGGAAAATTCTTGACCACAAACTGAGCGGTGCTGTTGGCTTTTTCGGTGGTCATCAGTTTGCCGATGACCCTGGAATTGGTAAGAAACCCTGTGGCACCAATATCGGCATTATCAATGGCCACCTCTGACCACAGGCCGACAATATCTTCCCATTTTGGAGCCGCACCATTGGTGCCGCCGACCACAGCACCGATGCCGGTTGTTCGCAGAATACCCTTGGGCTGGTTGCCCGAGCCGCTGCCGTTGATGGCTGCAAGGTCGATGGCAAGCCCCAGAGCACGTGCCAGGTCGATACGCACCAGGTTTTCAATATCAATCGAGCTTTGTTTCAGCAATTTTCGGGAAATATCAGACCAGGCACCCACCGTTTTCGGGGTCATTGCCACCTGGCCAAAGGCGGCGGAAGACTCGTTCGGGTCGCCTTTTTCTTCAACCCAGTACGCAGTTGCGCCACCGGTTTGTTTTGGAATCGCAATATCGCCAACCAACCCGGTCAGGGTAGTTGAACCCATCTTGGCCACCATCATGCGGTTACGCAGCATCTCGATAAACGATGCCGACAGCAGGTTGGTTGCCACGAGATGGCCACCGGCGGTATCAACACCAACGGTCAGATCACGCTGCAAGACCTCCATGGGTACCATGATGCCCTGAGCGGCACGCTTCAGCTTTACGCTGGCCGCCTCACTGGCCTCAAATTCAAAACGGGCGGCCTCTTGTGCCCGGCGGTCTGTTGGATTGGCCAGCGCATTAATCGCTCGCAGAAAAGAGAACTGTTGTGCCTCTTTCTTGCTCATACCGATTCCGGGGTCGGTGGTTTCCACCGGCTTTACGCCCCGTTTTGCCAGTTCTTCAAGAACAAACTGGCGGAAGCTATCGAGCGGCTTTTCTTCTTCGATAAAGCGTTGCGCCTCTGTTTTCATGCCGTGGAGTTCTCCGAGAGCAGAGATCTCACGGATTCTGCTTACCTCTGCCTTTCGGGCATCCCGCTCGGCTTTTTTTCTGATTTCATCAAGATTTACCTCTTGTTGCTGCTGTTTTTCAGCGGTGTCTTTTTCCATAACATCACCTTGTTGTATAATTGTTTTATTGTGTTCTTCTTCTGCCGATCGCCCAACACCCACGGTCTTGTCCGCAGGCACCGAGACCAGGGATACCTCAAAAGGCTCCCACCTGTTCACCCGGTAGGTGTCCTGGTCCTTGCCGCTTTCCAGCAACTGCATCTCTTCTATGCGGTACCCAACGCTGACATTGCTGCGGATACCATCAAGCACGTCTTGAAAAATCTCTTCGGCCCCGGCACTTTTCCCAAAGCGCACAATTGCCCGTCCCACACGGTCAGGGTCGATCCATGATTTTTCAATAACGCCAATCTGCCGACCATGGTTGTGCTGGTCGAGCAGTGGGGCGGTGCCGGAGTTCAGCCAGTCCATGGCTACTTCGCCACGCTCATGCCCCAAAATCTCTATGCCGAACCACCGCTCATACGGGTCTTCAGAAGAAAAGGCCAATTGCACGGTACGCTTTTCCTCATCAATCGCATCACGGGTAACCGTTGCCATACGGTAATGCTGTTCGGCACATGCCTTATCAATTCTCTGTTGCTGTTGCCTGGTCAGGTTCGTCATCATCGTCTTTCTCTGGAAGGTTTTTATTCACCCCGTTAAACACCGGCAGCTTGAGACCATGTTCTTCGGCAAGCTCACGGGCTCGGGCGTTTTCTTCGATAATCTCTTCAAGGTCATAGCCCCGCTCGGCGGCCACATCGAAGAGGCTGGCAAAGCAGTTGGCCACGTCGTTCTCGTTGGCCTTGCTTTCCTTGATTGGGTCAACCCATTTCCAGCCTCTGGGTTTCCAGCGCACATTGCGCCATTTTTCAATCTTTGCGGCAGGCAGTGGCAAGGCCCCGGTGGTAAGAGCGGCAACAAGCCAATCTTCAAAGAGTGGGGCGTAGAAGTTTTCTACGATCCAGCGTTGCAGCATCTTCCAGGCATCCCGGTCACTCATCTCACCGCTTCTGATCGATGAATAACTCACCCCTTCAAGATTGTTGGAAAGAGCCACATAGCTCACATTCAGCCCCGATGCGGCCCCACGCAATACCGCCTTGCCAAAGGACTCAAAGGCGGACGACGGGTGCTCCGGGTTCCAACTGATAAAATCCATGCCCTCGGGGAGCTGCTCAAAGGTGCCCGGTGTGGCCTCGGTGACCAAATCAACATCAGTGGTCCCCGGCTCAACGATATTGCCGTTCTCATCAAAACCTGCCTCACCAAAGTCGGAACCACCAGTGGGCTTGAAAAAACCCATCTTGCTCGCAGCGACACGGGCGGCGATCAGCTCGGCCTCTTCGTAGGCCCCAAGCTGGCGGAGGCGGCGCATTGCAGTAATAATCAGCGGCACGCCACGGGTCTGCCCGGCCCGTTCTGGCTCATAGATGTGAAGAATCTGGTTTACTGGGACCCGCACAGAGCTATTACTGTGGATTGACGAGGTGTCGCCGGGGTGTTTTGGTCGCAGCCAGTAGGCGACGGGGCGGCCATAGCTGTTTTTTTCAACACCCATGATGATGGTGTTGCCGCCGGGAAGCTGCTCGTTCTTTTCGAGATCGAGGTGGTCAGCTTCGAGCAGCCGCACCGCAAAACCGTATTTATTGTCAGCCCAGCCGTAGAACTTTTGCACGAGAACCTCGCCGTCAGCGGCCCAGGCATCGAGCACCATATTAGCCATACGCCACAACGACAGGGTGCCACAGGCAGAACAGACCTGACGGCGGCACCAGTCGGCCCAAGCACGTTCGATGGTTCGACAGGCCTCTTTGTCAAGCTGGCCGGGGGCATCTTCGGCCCTACTCTGAAGACGAATCCCCTCATGGCCAAGGACATTGGTTTTCATAAGATGCGAGAAACGACGGATATAATCATCGTTACGAAACAGCTCTCTGGAACGGCCCCGCAGAATACGCAAGGCCTTGTATATCTCGACATCGGCGGTGGTTTCCGGGTATTTCCAGTCGGCGGTGAGCCGGTTGATGGCCGCTGCGGCATAGGCTCGCTGCCGAAAGGCCCGTTGTCTTTGGGCTGCTTGCTGTCTGCGATTCTCGGCCCGAACCTCAAGGGCCTGTTCTGCCCTGGCCAGCCTGCGGGATATGAAGCGTCGTAACCCTGCCATCAGAACCGTACCCCGATTATCTTTGTTCGTGCCCGGCCACGGCCCTTGGCGGCGGCGTTGTTGCGGCTTACCCGAAGCCCCTCAAGAGACTTGAGTGCCGATATTTTCTGCTCAAACGGCATACGCTGAATGGTAACGCCGTCTATTGAGGTCATCAGCTGGTCTTTATGGGCCGTGCCAGCTATTGCGGCCTCAAGTGCCTCGATGGCCTTGTCGAGCCAGTTCCTGTTATCAAGCCCCTGCTCGCTCAGGCTGGCAAAATCTTCGGCGACGGCAAGCACCCCGGTTTTTGTCATCCGGCTATAGCCGGTGCCGGTGATCTTGAGCTGCCAGTCATTACGACCAGCGGCCAGATGTGCGGTATCAATGTGGAAGCGGTGGTCGCTGCCCGAGGCTGCCGAGGTAACAGAGAGCTTTGCCCCAGGTGACACAAAGGTCAGCGTCAGTGAATATTCCGGGGCTGGATACTGCGCACCGGAAAGAATGATATCGAGGGTATCACCTTGGGTGCATGTTGCTGGAATGGTCGTGTGCGTTTTCATGGGGAAAGCATACCCCATGATTTGGCCAAAAAAATAAAAGCAGTATAAAAGACGTATAAAAGTAGTATAAAAGTACTATAAATACATATTGACAGGGTTTTTGAAATTGCTGCTGTAGGGGCAGATTCCATATCTGCCCGTTGATTCCATATCTGCCCGTTGATTCTATATCCGTTCTTGCCTTTTTCTATATTGTAGCTACAATATAAGAATGATTGAATACGATCCGAACAAAAACGAGAAAAACAAAACCCGGCACGGCGTTGACATGGCAGAGGCGGAGAACTTTGAATGGGACTCAGCCATCATTACTGTCGATACCCGGAAAGACTATGGCGAACAAAGAAAAATCGGAGTTGGCTATATTGGCCTCAGACTCCATGTCATAGTCTTTGTTCTTCGCCATGGTAATTTGCGGGTTATCAGCCTAAGAAAAGCGAACAGACGGGAGATTGAACGATATGCCAAGGCTTAAAAAAGGAACCTTGCTGCCATCCAGAGAAGAAGACCAAAACATCACCCTGGCAGCTCATAAAGACGGCAGTCTCATCAGTGATGAGATGTTTGATTCCATGCGGCCAGCAACAGATGTTTTGCCACAGTTGACGAGCAAGGGAAGGGGGCCGCAGAAAAAACCTGTTAAAAAACAGGTTACGCTGCGGATAGACCCGGACATTGTTGATTATTTCAGAACCCAGGGCAAAGGCTGGCAGAGCAAAATGAATGATGCCCTGCGAGGCCATATAGAGCGACGGAGCAGAAGCTAGAGGACAGGAAAATTCTCTACTTCCTTCCCAAATACACCGCCTTTCTCTGCTCAATCCAGCAGATCAAATCGGACTGGGTGGCCAACCACACCTTAGACTCGCAATCTGTCTTGAAGACCGGTAAGCCAAGATTGTCACGATAGTAGGCGAAGCGGCGTGGGTTGATGCCGACAAAGGCGCATATTTCTTGCACGCCCCGGCAGACCACGGAATAACTATGCGTCTCAGTAGTTGTTGACAAAGCCCCGCCTCTTACGTTGGTTGCTTCGTTTTGCGTCCTGCGTTTTCACCAGCTGGGGCCGCCGTTTCTTCAAGCCCATAATATCGGCAAGAGCCAGACCATAGACACAGATATCCCAGTGGTGGTTGTCTTTTCCTGAAGGGCATTGCCACTTGCCCCGTTCATCCCGGTATTCGACGCAGAGCTGTCGGGCAAAATCAACATCAATCTCGGCATGGAATCGTAACGCTCCGGGGCCGTCTGGTTCGTGCCGCAGTTTCAAGTCTAGCTCGTCCTTGTAGATGGTGACGTTTAGGGTATAGAGATTCAACCCGCCGGGGATTGGCACTTTCTTGCCCACCGAAGACGGGTAGAAGTCGAGCCGTTGCACCTTCCACAGGGTCTCCATGGTGGCTCGGCCCTTGAGTGGCTTGAACATCTTATGCTTACGGCAAAAATCATAGACCTCGACGGTACGGCTATGCTTGGGTCGCCCTGGGTTTGCGCCACCACCAGAGTCGATAAACGCAGAGATAGGCCGATAGACCGCCCCCTCTGCGGTCTTGTATTCCCGGCGATAAATATCCACCAGATGCTGACCCCGCTCCACAAAACCGTGGTCGATTACGGTCACCGGCAAATCTTCACCCCAGCCGACCGCCCAGACCTGGAAGAACCAGCCCCGCTGTTGGGTATCGGCCAGCACCAACAGGCATTGGGTACGCTCAGGCACCACAGCACGGGGCAGATGCTCATCTTTAAGACGCAGAATAAAATCTTCTTCCCGGTCTTTTTGTTCGTGGACATAATCCATCGCCTCATAGCCGTTGGCCCAGGCGATTTTTGTAGTCACATCGCCTTTTGCAGCTTGCAGCCAGGCCTTTGCAATTTCATCAAGCGACACGTCAAGACAATCAAAGGCCCGAAGATGGAAACCAACCCGTGACGGACGAACCAGCTCTGCGCCCTTGGTGGCCACCCAGTGCGGCACCCGTAAAATACCCTGGCGGTCAAACTCGGAGAGCCGGGCACCGCATTCGGTGCAGGTGTAGTACAGCTCGGTCTCGGGCATGATCTCATCGGCCTGCATACCCTCCGGGATGATAAGGCCTTCAGCCTCGGGCTTAAAAAGCTGGTCGCAATGGGGGCAGCGATGCCGGTATTCCCAAATCTGTGGGCATTCCTGTACCCCTTCCCAAATAAAACGCTGCGCCGGAGATGAGGCAAAAAACCGCTTATAGCGGCCCCGGTACTGGCGGTTTCTCTTTTTGATAAGGGTTATCGGGTCGGCCTCCCGGCCAGTGCGTTCCGGGTATTTATCGACCTCATCACCAAAGCAATGTTTCGCTGAAAACGAGGCCATCGAGGCCGCCGAGTTCGCATGGGCCGGACGGATCGTCACTCCATTGTTGAGCCGGATCAGTGAATTTGTGGTATCGTTTTCCTTTTTGCTCACATATTTGCGCAGAGCCTTACTGGCTTTCAGCATCGGGATGATTTTTCCTGAAACAATACGCCCGGCGGTATCTTCGGTGGGCATCAGGTAATAGATATCACCGGGGTCAATATCAATGGCCCAGTGCATACAGGAGAGCATCGCATTGGTCTTTACCGCCTGTTCTACCCCACAAAACCAGATCTCCCGCACATAGGGCTTGCTATAGGTCTCCATGATCTTCACCGCATGGGGGGCCAGCTCATGCTGCCATGGCCCGACATGGGGCGGCTCGGTCATCACCCGGTAACGGCTGACATGCTCGGCAACACCGATCCGCTCTGGGGTGCGCATCCTGCGGCGCACCGTCTCGGGCAGCTTTTTCAGGCTGTAGTGCTTGCCTTTCAACCGCTCCCGGACTTCTTCAGGCAGCCAGTCGGGAAGCGGCACGGTGATAAGAGGGTTTTGGGTTCCAGGGTTCAATGGGCGCTCCTTTGTGGGCGGATATGGAATCCGCCCCTACGAATTGGGCGAATATGGCCCGCTCCTGTTTGCGTCAAGCGGTTATTGACAAACTGTTTCCAACTGGATACAGTAAAGACATGGGATATGAGATCAAACGAACCAAAATATTTGATAAATGGCTTGCCAGACTGAAAGATGCAAAGAATGTCTCTCGCATCAAGGCAAGGTTGAATCGTGTAACTGTTGGAAATCTTGGCGACCATAAACAGCTTACGGCTGAATTGTTTGAGCTGCGCTTTACTTTTGGTGGTGGTCTGCGGATTTATTATACCAGGCGTGGGAATACGGTTATTTTCCTGCTTGCTGGCGGGAACAAATCCACACAAAGCGAAGACATAGCAAAAGCAACCGCTATTTTGCGAAATTTGGAGGAATAAACGATGAACACAAAGAAAGAGCCAACACTTGCAGATTTCGGATTGACCAAAGAAGACATAAAACTTTCCCCCTTTGATGTTGCCGACTACCTGAAAACAGATGAGGATATTCGCCTCTTTTTGCAGGCTGCCGCTGAAGAAGGCACAGATGAAGAATTTATCCACGCCCTCAATACCGCCGCCCGTGCGAAAGGGATGGCCGAAATTGCGAAAAAATCCGGACTGACAAGAGCGAGCCTTTATAAAGCCCTGCGTCCGGGCGGCAAACCCCGTTTCTCTACGGTGAGCAAAGTAACACGGGCTTTGGGTTTTCGACTTCTGCCAGCGTAGCTTTTTCATTTCCTCTTCCATCTGATTCGAGAACTTGAACTGGCAAAAAGAAGAATGAAGGAGGTAAAAGGCAATGCTTACCCATAAGGAGCTTACAGAAAAGGCTCTTTCCGACCCGGAAGTGGCGAAAGAATACGCCCGGCTGGAACCGAAATACGCCTTGCTCAATGAGTTGCTGCGAGCCAAAAAAGCACAGATCAGCCAACCCACCCTGGCACAGGCCATGGAAATTACCGTCGAGCACCTTGTAGAGTAGGGGCAGATTCCATATCTGCCCTTACTCCATTTCTGCCTTAAATCCATCTCTGTTCTGTTATACATTTTCCCCATCACGGGCAGAGCCGATAGCATATTCAATCAGTTCCAGATTGCCCTCAACGCCTCGGATAATCTCCATAACATCTCTGTGCTTCAGGGTAAAACCCCCATCCTCACCAAGCGAGAGCAGCCCCCGCACCTGAGCAATCAAATTGTCAATGGCCATATGGATGCCGCCTAATGGCAGCCCCACAGGTCGTGGATTCGCCTTGTAATAATCTTCCAGAAACATGAGCTCATCATTATCGGTCAGTCGGATGCATTGGTTGTTCATGCGGCCACCTCCTCGCTCATCAGCAACTCAATACCCCGGTAGTAAACACCGGCACTTTCCCGAAACCTTACGAGACCATCTACCTTTTTCAGCTCGGAACCAAAGAGCCGCTGGCTTGGGGTTGCGCTCTCAACCTTGTCGATATTTTCCCGATACCAGCAAACAAAGGCGTGGTACAGTTCGGTGGCCGATGTTTTGCTGTTTTCGGCACGCTGGCAGCAGCTATTGACAAACCAGTGTATCCACGGAGTACCGACCTCTGGAGCAAACCCTGCCAGATCGATATCCGCAAAGCTGATACCGGTAAGCTTCTCAAGCATTTCCAGCGACTGCGGTGTTGGTTTGGCAACAATTTTGGTCAGGTCAAGGGTGTACTTTATTCCCAACCTGTTCCCCGGATTCACCGACTTGCTATGATTGTGATAGACCTCTACGGTTTTTTTCTTTTGCCCCTCGATGAGGAAATAGGAGCCAGTCTTGCGGATCGTGGGCAGGACTTCCGAGGTGACCCATTTGCGGAACTCTCTGGCCTGTGGCTTTCGGGATTTGAAAATCAGATTATAAAGACCGGACTCGGAGATGAGTTTCATTTCCCTACGCTGACCACCTGACATCAGCAATTCTGATGTCAGCTCATCATAGTCTAACCCACTTAAAGCTTCTCCAACATTACTTAGCTCTAATACATCACAAACATCACGGGCAACAAACCACGGCTCCTCGCCACGGACTATAGTTCTAATTGGATGCTCGTTAAATTGAAAAGGGATTACTGCTGCTGAATTACGCATAACTACCTCCAGATAAGGATTTTGATACACCCTTTTTCCGCCTGTCAAAACAGAAAAAGGGCAGGCTATACGGGTGACAGACCGGTATCTGGAACCGGCGAGCCGTGAGGCTCCCCGCATAGCTGCCCAATACGAAACCAGAGCTATGCCATGCAATGGACGCAAAAAAACCGCCAGAGTAGAACAAAGGCGGTGCGTCCGCCAGATAAACGGGCTGTCATTCCCGGCTGCTGTTTTTTTCAGCAGCGTTGCTATGGTAGCCCGTTTTGCGGCCTGCGTCAAGGGGTTATTAGCGGGAGCAAGTAGGGGCAGATTCCATATCTGCCCATTTGTGCCCAAAAAAGATTGCATTTCCACTGTTTTCCGCATAATATAAAAGCTAATTATTTTGCTTAATTCGTATATGGAGCGGGCTATGCTTGGAGATATAGAGCTTTTACCAAGAAAAACAGTCAGGATTTCGCCGAGAAAATTTCTCCAAATGAGCGAGAAAGACCGGGCAAAGATTGCCCGGTGCAGGTTTATTCCGCCCAAGATCGGCGGAAAAGGCTTTGGCAAGGTTGAAGTTGAGTATAAACACCCCATATATTCAAAGATATGAGTGATATTGCGCCGGATAAAACACCCAAAAAGGAAATAAACACTTTCCATAGTCATCTCGTCCTCTGTATTCGGCCAGAAGCGTTGCGCAATTCCTTATAGCTCACCGTGGCCCAGTGCTTCAGCGATGCCCGTGCTGCTTCAACATCGATATCACCCGCCAGATCCAGCCACCACGACAACGCCCCCCCTTCATCACACAAAAAATCCTGGGCCTGGCAAAAACGCAGATCTTGCGGCGCACGAACCAGCATTTCCTGTTTTGCGTCTTCAATGAGGTATGCTATCAGACGCAAGACACTACCCTGTGTTAGCGGTTCAGGGTTTTCAACTATTGTTGAATTTCCCAAATCAAAACGTTTCGGTTTTAAGCCAGGTTTTGCCTTTGGGGCAAACATCCTGGGAGACACACCATACCGCTGATGCCGAGTCATAATGCCCTGCCAGCTCAGGCCGAGATGGGTTGCCCACTGAAACACGGTCATGCACCTGCCCTGGTACTGTATGCGGTGCTCCTTAAACGGCGGCCTTCTCTTATCTTTATCAAGGTCGATGGGCTTTTCTGATTTGGGTATATTCTTGCTCATATAACACCCCCAACAGCCCGACCAATAACTTCAGCTACTTGCGGAACTACAGCGTTTCCGTAAGCTTTCAACTCGTCCATAACTCTGGAAACCCCATCATAATTCGCACGCATTCTGGAGTAATCATGCGCTGGTAGAGCCGCATCAACTGCTCTTGCAAGTTCCCGTCCCTGTGATTTTTTCTGATAAGACTGTAGGGATTCCGAAATGTCCAGGCTCTCCAAATTTGAGCCGTGGGGGTAAGCAACAATAAAGACCCTTTCTCTTTGATGACATTTACCAACGGCTGCCGTCGGTAAACAAAACCATTGCGCATCATACCCGAGCGAGGCCAAGTCACAGAGGACAACGCAGAACCAGCTCCCCTCATTTCTAAAAAGGAGTCCTGTGACGTTCTCAATGATTGCGATTTCAGGTCTAATTTCCCCAATAAGGCGGCAATATTCTGACCATAAACCTGAACGTGTATTCCACCCGAGCCCTGCCCCTTTACCGTTGACAGAGACATCCTGACAGGGGAATCCTCCGCAAATAGCGTTAATTGTTGCGGGCAATTCTTTTGCATTTAAACACCTCACATCTTCAAAAATGGGAGTTCCCGGCCAATGCTTCTTCAAAATGCTCCGGCAAAAAGGGTCTATCTCACAGAAAGCCGCAACCTTAAAACATCTAGATCGCTCAAGGCCCAGAGCAAAACCACCGATCCCAGAAAAGAGGTCTAAAAGTTGCAGCTTGCGGCCATTAACCCTACTCATCCGCCCACTCCACATTGATTCCTGATCTCGCAACATCGTTAAAGGCTTTGTCAACAATGCCATCAACATGCTCATATACCTCGGGTGCCCGATGCGTCTCACCGCCAGCGGCAAGCACAATCTCGACCTGCTTGTTGTACAGCTCACGCCGCACGGCATCACGCAGCTTACCAACCACCGCAGCCAGGGCAGACCAGGCTTCGTCAGCATGGAGCCAGAGCCTGTCTTGCTCACGCCGCATCTTTTCGGCCTTCATCTCCGCCATTTCGGCATCTGCCTTGGCTTTCCGCTGCTCTGATTCTATTGTTGACTGGGGCTTGCTCGATGCCGTTTCTGCGCCAAGACTGGCCGCATATTCCGCCACCTGCCATTTGCTCACGGTTTTATCCATGCGCACCGCAGGAAAACCAGCATCGCAATCATTATAAAACTTGCCCTGGCTTATTTGGTGGCCCTTGGAGCGCAGCCAATCGAGAGCTTTTTTGCGGTTTTTGAAATAATCAGACGACCCCATTTAAAAAGCCCTCCCGGCACGGATATACCCACCAAACACTTCTTTGACCTCTATCGCCTGTAATGCGGCTTCAATGCGCTCTTCCTCACTCATTTTGGCGGTGGCTTCCTGAAGACGCTTCAACTCGTTTTCCGAAAAAACCGGTTTGCCAGCTGCCTGAAACTCATTCCACAGGTCAGGGTCGTTGGTGAGATAGATCGTTTTCCCGGCAACTTCAATCTCGATAGCTGAAGGCTCTTTTTCTGCATTGGGGGCTGGTTGCTTTTCTGCCTGCTTTTCTGCCTGTTTTTGGGGTGATTTTATTGGCCGAAGAGATTGTTTATCCGTATAACCGAGTTTAATTCGCAGTCCGGCGGGCAGCCCTTCAATGATCCATTTGCGTAAATCAACCCCTGTTGCAAAGGCATCGCCTGGGTCCTTTGCTCCATTAGGAAGCGGAGAAAGCCGCCGATATTGGCGATACTGATTTTGCCACCATTGCTGCTGGGCATCGCCGCCATGGTCGTAATCTAACGCGCCAAGGATGCAAACTGACCGAGATAAAAGCTCGTGAGCCCTGGCATCAGGACGGGCCGCATCATTCCAGGTGCAGATCGCCCCGATCTTGCCACACATGGTGCCAGCGAGCAGGATGGCATCAAAACCCGATTCAACGATTACAAAAACCTCTGCCTCTGGATGAAGAACCAACGCAGCAGGGCTACTGCCATCAATCGGCAGGTATTTGATGCGTTCAGCAAAACGGGCAATGTCCTCGTTATGCCTTCGTACCCGTAGTTGCGTCAGTTTTCCCGCTGCGTTTCGACAGGAGATAACCCAGCCTCTGGGCATCCAGAGCCGTTTTTTCTTACCGTTTTCCACTTTTTCCGGCAGACCCCAGACGTGGCGGGGTCTGTAGCGATCTTTCCCTTTGCTCGAAAGGTTGTAGCCCAGGCCATAAAGTTCGGCCATAGGGCGGTTAATGCCGCGACTCTCAAGCCATGCCATGGCTTTTTTATCTTCGAGGAGTCTCTTTTGGCAGTCAGCTAAAAAATTCTCGGCCTTGAGTTGCCAGGTTGCTGATGGTTCGGAGTAGGTAGTCGGAGTCCAGGACGATGGCTGACGACGCACGGGCGGCGGCTGGTAATGCTTGGCGAAAGATGTCTTGTTCGGCAAAGCAATTCCCAATTCTGCGCAGGCAGCAGGGAAGTTATGGCCGTCAATCTCCATCAGAAACTTTATGGTATCGCCCTGGGCACCACACTGGCGGCACCAATATCGGCCAGAGCATAAGCCGTCATTCTGCCGGGCTGGCCAGATTCTGAAACGGTCGCTTGAGCTGCCTTTACCACCGTCGCCGCATAGAGGGCAGCCCGAAGAATATTCCCCACCATGCTGGGCACCGCTTTTTTTCGGAGCAAAGCCATGGCCGATTACCAGATCGAGCAAGTCAGGCATTTTCGCCCCCAATGGATAGAATGACCCTTGGTATGAACCCCTTTTTTCCAAAATACAAAGGCAATAAATCCAGACTATCTAGCATCTTATAAAGTCCTTTTTCTTTTTTATGTAGAGACTGTATCTTTTTTTATATAAAACGTATTATTATTCCCTTTATATATAAATAAGGGGGCTTTCCTGGGGATTTTATTCATTTTCTGAGCAAGGTACATTGTTAGAGCGTGATTCATCCCGTGCGGCTTGTAATAACCGGTTCTGCCAGTCAAGGTTGAGGGCAATTCCTTGATATACAACTCCCGCTGTCTCTCTTTTTGACTTGAACTCGCCATGCCCTTTAAGCTTTTGACCAAATAACCGTTGCGATGGTGTTCTGTTTTTCCGCTTGTCTATGTTTTCCATATACCACTCCACAAAAGCTAAATAGAGAGTTGTTGAGCCAGTGTTTTTATCGCAGCGAATGCAGCAGGCATCTATAAACTGGCCAATCCAGTCGGCTCCTTCTTTGTACTCGTCTGTTGCCTTCAAGACCGACTTGGGTGGTTGTAATTTTTTGCCATCAGCTTGCCAAAGCAGACAACCTTTCACGATCCAGGCTAACATCTGTTGATCCATTGCAACGAGCTTCTCTTCCATGTCAGGGTCGGCCAGTTGTTCGTTTTTTTCTTCATCAGGATCTGACTTGACAAACCGCACAGGATGGTCAATGAGAAATGTTCTATCCCAAAATGCGGGATCCCCTGACGGTGGCACTGGTTCGTGATTGCCCAACATTATGCAAAGGTGTGTTGGCTCAAAGTTGCGCAGTTCTTTGTCGTATGGATTCCGCCCCTCCAAGGTATCCCCACCAGTGAGACGCTTGACTTGCTGTGCAGAAAACTGGGACCCTTCCTCAACTTCAGACGACAAAGCAAGGCGCAGACCTTGCAGCTTCATAATGGCTGGGTCCGTTTGGTTGGCCGTTCGAGGTACTTTTGTTTTCAGGAAAAGTTCAGAAGGAATAACAGCGGCATAATCACCAAGTACACGAACCAGAGCATTCAGAAAAAGTGATTTGCCGTTGCGGCCTCGGCCCAGGAAAAATGGGAATATATGCTCTGATGTCAGCCCGGTTATGCCATAGCCAAGCATTTTTTGGATAAAAAGGATTTTCTCCTCGTCTCCCTTGTAGATGCTTAACAGGAAATTCTCAAGATCGGAGGTGTCAATCTCGGAAAAGTGGACATAATCACAAGAGCATCTCTTGGAAATAAGTTGACCAGGTTCCCCCGGAAACAGCTCTCCAGAGTGAAGATCTACAACTCCATTTGGAACACCAAGCAGCCAAGGGTCTTTGTCAAATTCACTGCCTTCTATGGAAAAAGGGTTATCGTAATACGTTGTGGCAAACTGGATACAAGCTGTGCGGCCTCGAGGCTGCCGAAGCGGTTTTATTTTGGCTTCCAGTTTTTTGATTTTTGCTCGCCACGCCTTCGCCAGTTGCTTGTGGATGTCTTCCTCATTTTCTTCCTTAGACTTTTTAATAAGCTCTTCAAGGGCGAGGATCTCTTCACCGTATCGTTCGGTCACATATCTAACCAAACCGAGAACGCTGGACACCTTGTCTCTTTGCCAATAACTCCCAGACCAAACGTACCAGGATTCATTGACCGCAGAATACAACAACTTGTTTTCAAGAAGAGCCGCAAACAACATGCCGTCACCCTCATTGTCAGTCACCAGGCATTCTCGTACAAATTTACTGTCAACCTCATTAGGTTCTGGGGCTGCCACTCGTTTCTCTTTCTTCTTTATCTGATCAATCAAGCGCATAATCGCCCCCATTTTGCAGCCCAAATTTTTCAATATTCCACGCATATTTATTTCTTAAATGGAGCCAAACGTCGGGGCAGGAAATACCCGCACTTCCCATGGTTCCAGAAGGACCCGCCCACCTCAAAGGCCTATGAACCTTGCTTAAGCTTTCTTGAATATGAGGGTAACGGAAAAACCGGTTAACGCCCGCCGGTCTCCCTACGGGAGTAACAGGGCAAAATAAAAAAGTTAAAGAAGTCATCGTAACCTCCTGTTCAGTTCGGCATAGAAGCGTCTTTGGAAGCTCTGCTTATAGACTCTTTCTGCAATATCATAGAACGCCAAACGTGGCTTATATGGTGCGAATTGTCTGCCCTTTATGAAGACGGGCTTAATACCACGGGCACGAATAATAGGAGCTATTCTGTTTCTTTTTCGGCCTTTCTGATACGCTTTTGATTTATCAGCTAAGTGCTTTCTCGCTTTACCCAGGCCTGAACCTTTTTGAGCCACCCGCTCATATACCCCCGGATATAGTTTCCCATGGGGCTTTTTAAGAAAAAAGTAGTCTCTTTGTTTGGGGTTTCTTTTACGGGAGCGACTGGTGATATTTGCGCTATAGCCTGCTTTTCTCTCAGCTTTGCCGAAGACGCTTAGTATTTGCCGCATCTTCCCAGCACTGACATTGCCATACTTGTTAAGCCGTACTCCACGCCCCGGAATAAACATGGTATCGTCCAAGGCTTGTTCAAAACGCTTGAGCTGACGGGCACCCCCCTCAACTTGTGGAACAAGATAATGGTCTCCTTCGCCGAGCCTTCGGTCTTTAAACCAAATACTGGTCTCCAGGTTGTGGTTTTGGGTTGGTGTCATCCGAAGACTGTTAAGAGTGTAAGGTGTGGGCGCATCGAAGACTTCTATCATTTCGAAATAAATTGCCTCTTTAGCATCTCGGGTAGCCTCATCCATCGCAATTTCAGCAGCTCGCAATGCAATTTTGGGATAATCTTTAAGAAGAGCCTGCACATCTCCACTTTCAGAAAAAGTTATGTGTAACATTGCTCCCCCCTCAACCAAGCCCGGTGCCGGTAGAATGCCACCACTTCATAAACGAGCGGCGGACTATTTGAATCTTTCTCCCAGGCTTGAGATATTTGAACCTACCTTCTCGAGCCTTTGCCCGGATCAATGCTTCGTTTTCACCGATAAGCTCTGCTGCTTCTGCAACGGTCATTGTGTCTAGGACTGTATTAACGGCATAGTGTTCGCGACCCATTACCACACCCCTTGCTCAATACCAGTTTGGAATAAAGCAACAGCCAAGACATGAACGCCTACGAAGAATAAGACTGCAACCACGGCGCTGCATACCAGGTCTTTGGCCTTGCTGAGGAATTGTACTGCTCGTCGGAAAGTGAAAGGAGAAACCTGCAAAAAGCAGGCACGAGAATTACGCATAGCGACCTCCGTTGAAGGATTTTGTAAAACCCTTATTGCGCCTGTCAAAACGCAAAAAGGGCAGACTATACGGGTTGACAGACCGGCCAACGGAACCGGCGAGCCCGAAGGCTCCCCGCATAGCTGCCCAAGATAAAGCAATGCTATGCATCGGACGCAAAAAAACCGCCAAATTGGTAAAAAGGCGGTGCGTGCCGTTGGATCAGGCTGTCAAACCCGGTTGCGGATTTTGCCGCAACGGATTTAGCATATACAGGAGCAGCAAAACTTGTCAATATTTTTTTTATTTCTCGTGGAATTCTCACTTTGAGGTCTCTTTACGCTGCTTCAAGTTGTAATTGTTCATGCCCTTTAGGAAGGTAAACCTTACCCACATAAGGCACCATCTCTACGAAGTTTTGCAGCATCGTCTTACACTGCTTATAGATTTCTTTGCAGAAAACACCCGCCTTTATCAGCCCATAAACCTTTAGCTCAACGATGTTTTCAAGGTGAGCGATACGCCGGAGCATATCGTCTGTGAGGCTATCTCTTTCACCCGCCTTTACACCGGCGGCTTTATTGATAAGTTTGGTGAAATTGATGTAGGCGTTACGGGCAGTCCCTTTGCAACCTTGATTTAAGGCGTAGATAACAAAGGGTTGTATTGCGTCTGTAAATTTGCGGTGTTGCAACTTGCCATCAATACGAGCAAGGTTCCATTCAGAGGAAAGGCGTTCCTCTCTGATTTGACGGAGTTCTTTCTCCATCCGGTTAAAGGCTTTTATGTACTTCTCTTTCCATGCAGCAGCTTTTTTGCCAGTGAACCCCATACAAAGAAAAGAGAAACCATCACGGGTTATTTCATAGTAGGGATAATCTTTCCCCCTGTTCTTATATTTTCGTGGCACAAAATTGTGCCACGAAAAACTCTCTGAGCAATCCAGTTCTTCTATTGCCCGCAAAACTGTTTTATGTTTTTTCCCGAATTTCTTCGCCACCAACAAGCTGGTTGTTGTCGGCACTTCTTTTTGATTTATTGTTACGAGTGCGTTCATTTTGGCTTCCCCAATCATTTAGCCTTGGCAAGAGCGATATCAGAGCGGTTAAAGAAAGCTGCTTTGCCGTCAATGACATCTCCATTATCAAGCGTGAAAGACACAATGATATCGCCGCATACGTTCTCCTGCTCATTCACATCGGTGACAACAGAGGATATTTTGTCATCAGAATAGGGCGCTTTATATGTGGCTATTTTGCCGATCAGTTTTTTATGTTGCAGCGGCATGGCTACTCCTTTTTGTTGTCTGCGATATAACGGGCTTCTGTACGGTCCAGCTCTGCAATAACGTCTTGCTTTATCTTGCGTATAACCTCCGCAGATTCCCCCTCATCTATTGCACTTTTAAAATCTGCAAGGGCAGAAAAATCGGCCAGTAGCTCGGCATCGAGGGTGGGCAAAGGTTCGGCAACAGACTTGCAATCAAAATCATCAACGGCAGTTGAGAGATATGCGATTGCGTCCCGTGCGACATAGCCAAGGCCACGGGCATCAAGTTCCACAAAAAGGTTGTGCAAGAGATCAAGAGGGTTTTTGCAACGATGCTCGGTGAAAGCCGGATCTTGTGCCCAGGAGTAAGCAGAGCGTTTTTCTCTGTTGAATATTTTGGCCACACGTTCGGCCCCTATGAACTTTCTGGCAGCCTGAAAGACTTGCCACGACTGCAATTTGACGGTCTCGTTTGACATTGTCAGTATGCTCTCTCTTTTGCTATGCTCTCAGCGAACCTTAAAATTATTTGCAAAACAACCCGGCCCCCGGCTAGAATGTGTAGCGCCAACTATCACAGTCCTAAGCTTTGATCCGGGGACCAGGTATTTTTTTTGGCTTACAAGCCTTTAATTGCAGCCACATCCTGTGGGCTGAAAAAAGCCCGGCTACTATCGACAATGTGGCCATTATCAAGCAGGAAAACGACCATCGGGACATTGAGTATAGTTTCCTTCTCGGTGACAACTGCGACAGTTGACGACATAAGCGGAGACGAGTCATGCAGCTTATAAATTACTTTTTTGCCGATCAGTTTTTTGTAATCCATGGCTTACTCCTTGTAGCTAAAAGCCAGACACTTTTTCCCAACGGGAATGCATTATGAAAACAAAACGTATTGTCGCAAAAAACATTGAAACAGCATACGCAAGCAATCCCGAGTGGATGGCTGTAATTGCAGGGTCAGACGACGAATCTGTTGAAGTTGTTTTTGAGACCATGAAAGCACCCGGACTCGCAGCCTCTATTCTCTTATCGAGCCAGGATGCTGCTAAAACAATCGACCCGGCAAAGATTGCCAAAGAGATGGAATGGAATCTTGACACTTCTATGCAAATATTGCCGGAAGCTTTAGACATAAAGACCCTCGCTGGCGGGGAGGTTCTTTGCATCAATGTTGGCAGCGGAGTTCTTTTCTTCAAGCTCACGCCGCCAGCGAAGCGTTCCCTCAATAACCCAGGCGGCAATCTTGGAGGATGAAAGTTGCTTTTTAGGATCACGCTCAGAGCTGATTGCGCTTCTTTCGTGAATAAGTTTCATAATTGCTCCTTTTGCTTTTCGAGGTGTTTGATTGAAGCAGAAACCAGACTTACAACAGATTGACGATGCGCTCGGAGATGCTCTTGCAGCATTCCCGGAAGAGCACGCTGAAATGTTTCTTCAAGATCATCAGTTGAAGAAACAGCTTCTGAATCTCCGCATAAAAGTTTTGAAGCGTCTTCAGAAACAGACACGGCAAAAGA
>PDWJ01000610.1_pt1 | contig 50798 bp, 45 predicted proteins | sample 1430881 | NCBI WGS metagenome assembly PDWJ01 (sample SAMN01162460, study PRJNA174530) | Oral metagenome, whole genome shotgun sequencing project. | biome: Marine environment; feature: Marine mammal; material: Swab sample of the gingival sulcus; isolation source: swab sample of gingival sulcus...
CCAAGCATAAGCCTTTCTACAGATACCTTCGTACCACTTGCATGTGTTAAGCACGCCGCCAGCGTTCGTCCTGAGCCAGGATCAAACTCTCCATTAATTTTATGAGCCTTGCTCTCGTCATACGCTGTATTCTCTTTTCAAGGTGCATGTCGTCTCTCGACGACCAGGACACTATACCATCACCAGTGAGGTGCCGCAACCCCCCCTGAAGAGTCCTTCTTCCACATCCGTACCATGGGCCGCTTCAACAAGGTGTTATAATTCTGTGGACCGTCTCGATTGACATCGTTTGTAAGGGAGTGTGATCCATGTTTCGACGGGGAAAAAAATCACCTCGCCCCCGCTTCTCCAAGTGGTCTTTCCTGGGATTGTTTCTTTTTTTATTCATAGTGGTCGTTATCGCTCTCGGTTCCATCGCTACAGCCGTTATGGTCTCAAAGCTCGCTCGGGATCTTCCAACCGACGATGAGATCCTGACCTACCGGGCCAACGAAGCCAGCGTCGTCTACGACCGAAACGGAAAGCTGATCACCAAGCTGTACCTTGAGAATCGCCGTCCAGTAGAGCTCAAGGACATATCCCGATGGATGATTATGTCCACCCTGGCAGCGGAGGATTCGTCCTTTTACACTCACCACGGCGTTCGTCCCCTCGCTATCCTGCGGTCTCTCTTTACCGGCGCTGGAGGACACGGTGCCAGCACCATCACCCAACAACTGGCTCGAAACCTGTTTCTCTCAAGGGAACAAACTCTGCTGCGAAAGGGTAAGGAGGCTATCCTCGCTTTTCGTATCGAGCAGCTCTACAGCAAGGATAAGATCCTGGAGACGTACCTGAACGCTATCTACTTCGGTCACGGTGCCTGGGGGATCGGTGCCGCCGCTCAAGCGTATTTTCAAAAAACTCCTGCGGAGCTCTCTTTATCCGAGGCGTCCGTTTTGGCGGGGCTTGTCGCAGCACCTGAACGGTACTCACCCATCAGAAGCATGGCAAAGGCGAAGGCCCGCCAGGGCTATGTCCTTCAACGTCTGGCAACTCTCGGCTGGATCACGGACACACAGTTGAAAGAGGCCCAAAATAAAAAACTCTCTCTGAACACCACGACGGTGAAAAACGTTCTGAACGTGAACAGGGCTCCATATTTCGTGAGCCACATTCTCTTCAAACGCCTTCTGCCCCGATACGGTCGAGATCGGGTGTATTCGTCGGGACTCCGTATCTACACGACCTTGGATCTGAACCTTCAGGAGGCCGCCGAGCAGGCAATTCAAGAGCTTAAACCCGAAGGGGCTATCGTCGCATTGGACCCTGAGACCGGAGAAATTCTCGCTCTGGTCGGCGGAAAGGATTTTGACGTAAGCAAGTTTAACAGGGCAACGCAAGCCCACCGTCAACCGGGGTCGTCGTTCAAGCCCATCCTCTACACAGCGGCTCTGGAGTCGGGCTACATGCCGACGGATCACATCCTCGATAAACCTCTGACCTACGAGATAAAAAACAGTCCCACCCCGATCTGGTCTCCAGGGAACTACAGCGGGAAATACGTCGGCGAAGAGCCTTTGTTCATGGCTCTGACTCACTCCCACAACACGCCGGCGGTTCGACTGACCGAGTTGGTCGGCCCGGAAGGGGTGCTGAACATGGCCCGACGAATGGGCATCACGTCGCCTCATATCACCGCGACGCTGTCTATCGGACTGGGCGTCGCGAGCGTCACTCCTCTGGAGATGGCAACCGTCTATTCGGTTTTCGCGAACAACGGCCGAAGAGTGATACCGTTCTCCATTCGCAAGGTAGAGGAAAAATCAGGGAAGGTTCTCGAGAGCCACTCTCCACGGACCCAGCAGGCTATAGAGCCAGACATCGCTGTGGTCGTGAGGTCCATGCTGATAGACGTTGTTCGTGCGGGTACGGGGCGTCGAGCTGCTATGAAGGGATACGAGGTCTTCGGCAAGACGGGGACCACCAACGAGTACAGTGACGCCTGGTTCGCCGGAGGAATCCCCGGGCTGGTGGCGGTGGTATACGCCGGAAATGACGACCATAAACCCCTGGGGCGCTCCGCTACAGGCAGTCGAATCGCTCTGCCGATATGGAGTGCTTTTATGAAAAAGGCAATTGCCCTCAGGACGTATTCATCATCCTTTCAGATTCCTCAGGAAGTCGATCTCGTCTCGGTGCAGGTCTGTCGAAAGTCTGGCTTTCTCAAAACGGGGGGGTGTAGCTCAGCGGCGTTGTACCTTCCTAAGAACCGAGCACCGGCGACCACCTGTCCACTTCACGGTGGTTCAGCGACCCTGGCCATGGAGGATCCCAACTGCCCCAGACTCCTTCTCCTGCCACAGGACGAGCAGCTTGCCGCTGGACAGTTCACCCTGCCGGGAGTTCCTCCCGCTCAGCCGGACATCCCGGTAGCTCCGCCGATCACGGCACCACCAGTTAATCCGTACGCCCATGTGGAGGAGACTCCCGAGGTCATTGAGGAGCGATACCAACAGTTGTTGAAACAATACGGCCTGTCCGATTGACGAAGGAATGACACAATAAGATGAGGATCAGGAGGAGCCGCCCCGAGTCGGAACGGCTCCTTTCTTTCTTGATCTTATGTGGTTCTTCAGCGCCTCAGAAAAACCAGAAAACCCGCCTCTCGGCGGGTTTTCAAGTCGATACACAATATTTTTGCTTGATGGTGCGGAGGGGGAGACTCGAACTCCCACAGGCTATGCCCACAAGATCCTTAGTCTTGCGCGTCTACCAGTTCCGCCACCCCCGCATCAAGACAAGGGGTATTATACCGAGGCAATGATCACCAGTCAACCCCTTGAACGAGAGTGGATCAGCGACGGCGTTCCCTGATTCGGGCAGATTTGCCGCTTCTCTTTCTGAGGTAGTACAACTTGGCCCGGCGAACACGGCCATGACGGAGGACCTCAATTTTCTCCACGCTGGGACAGTGCAGAGGAAAGATTCGCTCCACACCGATACCACTGGAGACTTTACGAATTGTGAAGGTCTCGCTCAGGCCACCGTGTTTCCTGGCGATAACCACGCCCTCAAACATCTGGATACGCTCACGGGCACCCTCCCGAACTCGAACGTGGACCTTCACCGTGTCCCCAGAACGAAAAGCGGGGACGTCCTGTTTCATGTATTTCTGTTCTACTAAATTTACTCTGGGATCCATCATGATATACCCTCCCTGTCATGCAGGTTCTACGAATTTCATCGCCATCCAAAGAAGCGATCCAGTACGACCGAAACGGCGTTCTGTATCGGAAGAGCGGATCGATCACGATCATCTCCCGAGACAGGGCACATGGTCACATCACACGCATATTCTCCTCCGTCGCCAAAGGCAAAGACCGGCGGGCGACGGAGATGTAATACCTGTCTTTTTGCCTCGAGCCAGGAAATCCAACGGGATTCGTCCTGATCCTCGAGGCCAACGACAAACGGTCTCTGCCCCTCCCGGGAGGTTATCCACTGGGTCGCTCGATGAATCGACGGGAACAATTTGACGACGTCATCCATCCCGTTGGGACGAACGAGTGCTCGGAGCCGCTCCCTATCGTCCCGATCGGATACCGGCATCAGAAGCCGATCAACGCCGTATGCCCGACAGGCATCAACCACCACCGCAAGCTCACAGCCCCTGGGATTTTCCCTGGGATACCAGAGCACGTACGCTCCGGTATCCAGATATCGCATCAGGCTAGCTCGACTGAGCAGGTCGGGACGACGACTCAGGGTCCGCTCTACAGACCGGTGGCGTCGCCATTGTTCGATCGATCCGTCATCGCCCGAGAGAAGGACCGGCGGAACGTCCTGATCTCTCCACCTGGCCGGCCGGGTGAAATGAGGAGTGTCCAGCATCCCGTGATAAAAGGAATCCTCCACCACAGAGCGCTCCTTACCCACGACACCAGGGATAAGCCGAGAGACGGCGTCAATCACCACCATGGCCGGCAGCTCACCACCCGTCAGGACGTAGTCACCGATGGAAAGCTCCAGATCCACCCTCGAGTGGATCAATCGCTCGTCCACGCCCTCATAGTGCCCACAGATCATCACAAGATGCTCTCTCGTAGAGAGGGACTCGACGATCTCCTGGGTCATGGTGACACCCTGAGGACTGGGATACACTACGTACAGCCCTTCTCCCAGGTCATCCAGAGCTTTCGCCAGGGGCTCGGCCATGAGGACCATGCCACCGCCACCAAAGGCGTAGTCGTCGATCTTACGGTAGTCTCCCTCGCCGTAGTTCCGAAGGTCGATCACCGAGACCTGAAGCAGCTTATTTTTTACCGCCCGTCCCACGATGCTCGTATCAAGGAACGCCCGAAAGAAATCAGGAAAGGCGGTGATGACCGTTATCTTCATAGATCCATAAGTTCCCGAATCTGGCTGACCGTGATGGTTTTTTCGTTCAGGTCTACCGACGACACGTACCGACGAACCGCCGGGATACCGAAGTCCGCACCTTCGGGACGACGAACCATGTAGACATCGGAGGCACCTGTTGCCAAGACATCCACGAGCTCGCCCACGACCAGCCCAGTCTCCTCCTCGACCACCGAAAGCCCGACGAGATCGTCGATCCAATAATCACCCGGAGGCAGTTGAGGTCGATCAGCCTTGGAGACCTTGACGATCATGCCCCGAAGAGCCTGAGCCTGATCCCGATCGGAGATGTCGCCCGAAATTACGAGGACATCCCCCTTATCGGGCCGAAAACGAACCGATAAAACGGAAACCCGACGGCAGTAATCCCCCGAAGAGTCGTACAGATCAAGACTGTCCATCGTCTTGAATCGATCAGGAAAATCGGTAAGAGGAATAACTCGAAATGCCCCCCTCACCCCATGAGCAGAAGCTATCCGGCCTACATCCACCAGGCCGTCGAGATCCATGACTAGGCTCGATCCTCCCGAACGTCGACGACTACCCGATCTCCCGACTTGACAGCCGAGGCCCGAACGACCTGCCGGATAGCGTTGATGGTCGCTCCACGCCGTCCAATCATTCGTCCGATGTCTCCATCGGCGACGTCTATCAGGATCTTGACGATGCCCTCCTGGTCCTCGCTGGAGGAAATCTGAACGGCTTCCGGATCGTTCACCAGAGCCTTTGCGACGTATCGAACCAGCTCAACGTAATCAGCCACAGCTACTGGTCCTTGCCCTTACTCTCAACGAACCGCTCCCATACACCGTCTTTCTTGAGCAATCCTTTAGCCGTATCCGAGGGAAGAGCGCCCTGCATCAACCATTTCACCGTTTTGTCTCCGTCGATCTGCAACGCTTTAGACATTGGGTTGTAGGTCCCCAACTGCTCGATAAAACGGCCGTCCCTGGGAGAGCGGGAGTCGGCCACGACCAGACGATAGAAGGGAGCCTTTTTCCGCCCGTGACGAGCGAGACGAATGCGTACTGCCATGTTTCGAAACACCTCCTGAATATATGCATATCTTATACAACGCTCACAGCCGGACATCGCCGGCAGCTTGCCCTTTTTGAGTTCCGCCTCAAAGACACATCTCAACGGAACATGTTGCCGAGACCCTTGAACTTGGGCATCTGGAATTTCTTACGCCCTTTACCTTTTCCCATCCGTTTCCAGAGATCGTTCATCTGACTCTGCTGTTTCAATAGCTGGTTCACCATCTGAACGGTGGTACCAGATCCCTGGGCGATTCGTCGACGCCGGCTTCCCTTGATGACCGACGGATTGCGACGCTCCTCGGCAGTCATGGATTGGATAATCGCTTTCATACGAACCAGACGCCCCGTGTCCACCTGACCATCCTGGAGTTCCTTGACCTTATCGGCACCGGGGATCATCTCCATGACTTTCTCCAGAGGCCCCATGCGCTCAATTTGCTCAAACTGGGCCAGGAGATCGTTGAAATCAAGCCGGTTCTTTTTGAGAGATGAGGAAAGACGCTCTACGTCGGCCTCGCTTGTGGCCTGCTCTATTTTTTCGACGAGCCCGACCACGTCACCCATTCCCATGATGCGCTCGGCCATTCGCTTGGCGTCGAAGACCTCAAGTGCATCGATACCTTCCCCGACTCCCACGAACTTGATGGGGACACCTGTCGTCGCCAAAACGGCCAGGGCAGCCCCACCACGGGCATCGCCATCCACCTTGCTCAGGATAACCCCGGTAAGCCCAAGTCGCTCGTGGAAGGCCTGAGAGACCGAGACCGCCTCCTGACCGGTCATCGCATCGACGATCAGCAGTATCTCGTGAGGAGCCGTTCGCTCTTTTATCTGATCGAGTTCGGCCATGAGTTCCTGATCCAGGGCCAGCCGTCCGGCGGTGTCGAAGAGGATCACGTCCATGAGCCGCTCTCTGGCGAAGGTCTTGGCCTGATCGATCACGGAAAAGACGTCGGTCTCACCAGGTTCGGGACCGTAGAATCCCACTCCGGCAGAATCGGCCAGAACCCGAAGCTGGTCCACCGCCGCAGGCCGTCGAAGGTCGCAGGCCACGACCAGGGGCTTGTGGCTCCGGCTCAACCTTTTGGCGAGCTTGACCGTGCTGGTGGTTTTACCACCTCCCTGAAGCCCGACCATGAGGATGATCGTCGGCGGCTTGGGGGAGATAACGAGAGGCCGAGCCTCGGTACCCATGAGCTTCATGAGCTCCTCGTAGACCACGGCCACCACCTGCTGCCCCGGGGTGATGGAGTCCAGAACGGATCGATCCAACGCTTTGAGGCGGATTCGATCCACCAGGTCTTTGACGACCTTGTAGTTGACGTCGGCCTCCAGGAGAGCCCGACGAACCTCACGCAGAGCCTCCTGAACGTCGACTTCCGTCAGTTTTCCCTTGCCTTTCAGGTTGTTGAATACACTGTCAAGCCTTTTTTTCAGAGCGTCGAACACGACACATCACTCCCTTCGTCAGCGGGATCGTCCTCGGAGAGAAGAGCAAGAACCGCCTGACGAACGATCGCAGGTATGCGATCAGCTTCTCTCTCGATTACCCCAATGGCCCTATGAATCCGCCCTTCCATCTCGTCCAGTCGACGAGCGAACCCCAAAGAGCTCTCCAGCTCCTCCAGTCGATCTCGAGCTCGTCGAAGCTGATCCGAGACCCCCTGACGGCTTATGTCCAGCTCCTGGGCGATCTCGAAGAGGGACAGGTCCTCAAGATCGTGCATCTCATAGACCAGCCGTTGTTTCTCGGTGAGAACGGGACCGTAGAGATCGTATAACCTGGTGAGCTCCAGCCGTCGTTCCAGGGAATCTGAGGTCACGCTCGGTCCCTCCTTTGCAAGACGACATAGTATAGACCGCACGACAGATGGTGTCAAGAGAAAAACCTTGACACAGATCACTATGGCGTACATACTGTCCATCAGCCATGATACAAAAGGAGCGTGATGCCTCATGGGATATGGTCCGGAGTTTGTCTCGGCTCTGGCCGATGACCTGTTCGCCAGACTGGCCGGTGCGTCCGTGTCAAAGGTGGAGGGAGGCGCTGATTGGGTCGTCTGCCACACAAGACAAGGAGATCTCTTTCTCTCGTGGAGTGCCGACTCCTTTGGCGCGACGGTGCTCCACCCATCGGAGAAAACGATTCCCAGGATTCTGGGAGCTACCAGGGGTGGCATCGCTCTGGCGCTGGCAAAACACCTGAACGGAGCAAGCATTCAGGAGATTCGTCAGGAACGGAACGACCGTGTGCTGAGTTTTCGGTTTCGGCGATTCGTCGGGGCCGGGGTTCAATCGGAACACACGCTGATCCTCGAGCTCACGGGACGCCTGAGCAACGCCGTTCTGATTGATGAAGAGGGGATCATCGTCGAACCAGCCCGTCACGTCCACCCCGACGTGAACCGATACAGGACGATCCTTCCAGGCCTGGCATACACGGGACCGCCCCCCCTGGACGGCCACCCCTGGGACGAGATCTCCCCCGACACGGTGAGAAAGTACCTCAGTCGTCCGTTGGGAATCGGCCGCCCACTGAGAGCACACCTCATGGCGTTGTTGGACGAGGCGATCCTGGACGAAGCAGCGATTATTCGTGGGCTCTCGGCTATTCGAGATGGGCACTCTCTCACAGTGTACGGTCTGGACGGGTACCTGACGGTCTGGCCAGAAGATCTGCCCAAAGGCACTCCCCTTGCGGGAACCCCTCTGGATGGGGGGAGAACCCAGAGCCTGGATCGGAAGCTGGCTCGGATCCGGGACGAGCTCGTCTCGTCGGGGCAAAAGGCGCTGCGCAGAAGCCTCAAGGGCATCGATCGCCACAGAGACGGATTGCTCCGTCAGCTGGCCATGATCGACGAGGCCGAAGCCCTCAAGCGTAAGGGGCAAGCTATCCTGGCCAACGTCCACGCCATCGCTCCTCGATCAACCGAGGCTCGGCTTCCTTTCTGGGACGAAGAAGGGAAGGAAGTCGCCGTTCAGGTTCACCTGAATCCCGACCTGAATCCAGCGGGTAACGCTGAGAGATATTTCAAGAAGTACAGAAAATACAGCGCCGACGAGTTCCAGGTCCGACGTAACCTCACTCGGGTTCAGGAGCGACGGGACGAGCTGGAGACACAGAGGGATAATCTGGAACGGATTCAGGATCTGACCGTGCTTCGCAAACTCGTTCGAGAGCTCTCCGGCGCTTCGGACCGTGAGCGTCCCAAGGCCAAGGGGAAAAGGCAGGAAGACGAGCCACCCCACGTTCGGTATGACGTGGACAGATCGGTCATCCTGGTGGGGCTCAACGAACGAGGAAACCGTCACGTGACGTTTCGACTCGCCGGACCGGACGATCTGTGGTTCCATGTCCACGAACTGCCGGGCTCCCACGTGATCCTGAAGCCAGAACCGGGTCGAAAGCCCGAGCCCTGGCTGATCGATACGTGCGCCTCCCTGGCTCTCTATTACTCCAAGGGTGCGTCTCTGCCCCGATGTTCGGTGGACTACACGACGCGAAAACACGTCCGGCACATACCCGGTGCCGGACCAGCTCAGGTTACCTATAAAAACAGCCTGTCTCGAACCGTTACCCCCGATCTCTGGCGAGAAGGGATCGAAGGACCTCACGAAGTTTCTCGGGAAGACGACTCCGAAAGCTCATGATCTCCCCTGTCTCGGGATGAGGGAGCGACAGCTTCCACGCATGAAGGAAAATTCGATCACCTAAAAGCCGCTCTGGCCCCCCCGAGACGACTTTTCGAAACCCGTAGAGCCGATCACCCACCAAGGGTGCTCCCAGATGCCGGAGGTGAACCCGGATCTGATGAGTTCGGCCCGTATGAAGTCCGCAGGCCACAAAGGAATATTCGCCCCGAGTCCACAGAGGGGTCACGTCCGTGACGGCGGGACGACCGAGATCGCTCACCGCCATGCGATACCGGTTTTTTTCGTCTCTTCCGATGGGCTCATCGACTCGCAAGGGTGCTTTGATGGGACGTCCACGAGCCAGCGCCAGGTAGGTTTTCCCTACCAGTCGATTCCTGAAAGCTTCCTGAAGAACCGTCAAAGCGGAGGCCGTCCGCGCGACCACCAACAGCCCAGAGGTCGTTCCGTCCAGCCTGTGGACGATCCCGGGACGCATGACGTCGTTGATAGTCCCGATATCGGGAAAACGGTGGAGGAGGCCGTGGACCAAGGTTCCTCGCCAGTGGCCCGGAGCGGGATGGACCACCACCCCAGCGGGTTTGTCCACAACCACCATACAGGAATCCTCGTAGACCACCGAGAAAGGCACGGGCTCAGGGACGATGTCGAGCCATCGAGGCGGCGGGATTTGGAGAAAGCAGATCTCCCCTCCTTGAAGGAGCCGTGAGCCCTTGACCGAACCGGGACCGTCGAATTGGAGATTCCCCTCCCGAATCAGCCGCTGCACGAAGGATCGAGAGAGGCCCAGGCGATCAGCCAGATAGCGATCCAACCGACGTCCTCGGGCCTCCAACTCAACCAGCAACCGCTCCTGGCGACCGAGAGCCTGCCCTTCGGGCAGGCTCTCGGCATCGCAGGACTCTACAGGAGAACTCAGGCGTTCATCACGGTCTGACATCGAGGACACAGACCTTCCTCGTTCCGATTCTGACTGTACTTCCAACATCGAGGACACTTCTCCCCCGCAACGGGATCAACCCGAAGACTGTAGCCCGTCTCATCGTCCTGGACAAACCCCTCATCGCTCTGATCGACCCACTGGAAGGAGGAGACGATGGTGACAGTCTCCCATTCCTCGATGCTCAGGGCATCGGCCAGACCGTCATCAGGCCGCAGGACGGAGAGAGCAGCCTCAAGGGATTGCCCAAGCTCTCCCCTGTTTCTTGAGGCCTCGAGGAGCCGGCTGACCGCCCCCTTGAGAGCGACGATCCGATCCCACCGAGCCTCAAGTTCATCGTTCAACTCCGCCTCTATAACCTGAGGCCAATCACAGAGGAAGACGCTCTGCTCAAGGGAATCGTCCATCTCACGAAGATATTGCCAAATCTCCTCTGCCGTGAAACTCAACACCGGAGCCAGCATGGTCGTCAGGGTGGTAGCCAAGCGCCACAAAACGGTCTGGATCGCCCGCCGTCCCGGAGCGTCAGGGTCATCGGCATACAGAGAATCTTTAGCAGCGTCCAGATAGAGGGAACTCAGTTCGTTGACGCAGAACTGATGGATGGACACCGATGGGATGTGGAACTCGTAGGATTCATACCCCCTGGTGACCTTTTGAACCAGACGGTTGAGCCTGGAGAGTACCCACCGGTCAAAGGACGAGAGCTTGTCGTAAGAGACCGAATGACGCCGAGGATCGAAGTCGCTCAGGTTTCCAAGGAGAAACCGGGCCGTGTTGCGAATCCGTCGGTATTCCTCGCTCAGATTTTTTATGATGGTATTCGAGATCCGAATATCGTTTTTGTAGTCGGTGGAGGCCACCCAAAGCCGAAGGATATCCGCCCCGCTGGTGTCGATGATCTTCTGAGGCGCCATGACGTTCCCCAGGGACTTCGACATTTTCCGTCCCTCACCGTCCACGATAAACCCGTGGGTCAGAACCGACCGATAGGGAGCCTCTCCCCGAACGGCCACAGAGGTGAGGAGAGATGTCTGGAACCAGCCTCGATGCTGGTCGCTTCCCTCAAGGTACAGGTCCGCCGGCCAGCGGAGTTCCGGACGGGTTTCCAACACGGAAAAGTGGCTCACCCCCGAGTCGAACCATACGTCCAAGATATCCTTTTCCTTCCTGAGCTTCCGGGACCCACATGAGGGGCAGCACGCCAGGTCACCGATAAGCTCCTCTGGGGATGCCTGCCACCAGATATCGCATCCGTGCTCCCGGACTTTCTCCTGAACACGACGGATAGACCGAGCTTCCAGGAGCATCTCTCCACACCCGTCACAGTAGAACGCGGGGATGGGTACGCCCCATATTCTCTGGCGGCTGATGCACCAGTCCGACCGATCCCGAACCATGTTGTAGATTCGACCCCGCCCCCAGCCAGGGATCCACTGAACCTGGTCGATGACCTCAAGGGCCTGCTCTCGAAATTGGGCCACGTTGACGAACCACTGCTCGGTAGCCCGAAAGATAACCGGATCCTTGCAGCGCCAGCAATGGGGATAGGAGTGAACGATGGGCAATTGAGCCAGAAGCCGGCCATTATCGGTGAGGGTCTGGATGACCAGCTTCGCCCCGTCGTCCAGGGTCATGCCACCAACCATGGGGGTCTCGGGGTAGAATCGCCCTGTGGGATCCACCGGGTTATAGATATCGATACCGTATCGAACGCCCGTCTCGTAGTCCTCAACCCCGTGGCCCGGAGCGGTATGGACACACCCCGTCCCCGAGTCCATGGCCACGTAGTCCGCCAGGACCAGCGGAGTGATACGATCACTGTAAAAGGGATGAACGGCGACGGCACCCTCAAGCTCAGCACCCTTAACCGAGGCCAGAGGTGAACCGAAGGTCAGCCCCGTGGCCTGAGCGACCTCATCAAGCAAGGGACCGGCAACTAAATAGACCTTCTCACCCGCTGGGACGAAAACGTACTCTGACACCGGATGGAGCGCCACAGCCATGCTGGCAGGCATCGTCCACGGCGTTGTCGTCCAGACGATGACGCTCACGTCCTTGTCCTTCAGGACATCTATGGTCTCGCCTACCTCCGGCATGGAATAGGCCACATAAATTGAGGGTGAGGTCTCGTCACCATACTCGATCTCGGCAGCGGCCAGGGCGGTCTGACAGTCGGTACACCAGTAGACAGGCTTCTGTCCTTTGTAGACCAGGCCCTTCTCCACCATCTCGGCGAACGCCCCTAATTGAGCCGCCTCGTATTCGGGGCGAAGGGTTATATACGGGTTCTCCCAGTCACCAACGCCACCCAGACGACGGAATTCTGTACGCTGAACGTCCAGGAAGGAAAGAGCATACTGGGCACAGCGCCGACGAAGCTCGACCGGTTCCATCGACTCCACGTCCAGGTTTTGGTCTTTCAGCACCTTGAGCTCGATGGGCAGACCGTGTGTGTCCCAGCCCGGCACGTACGGACACCGATACCCCCTCATGGACTTGTATTTGGGGATGAAGTCTTTGAGGATTTTGTTGAACGCCGTTCCTATGTGGATGTTTCCGTTGGCGTAGGGCGGCCCGTCATGAAGGATAAACGATTCGTGTCCCTCGTTTTTCTTCAACATCAGGTCATGAAGCCCTATTCGATTCCAGAACTCGATGAACTGGGGCTCCTTTTTCGCCAGTCCGGCCCTCATGGGGAACTCGGTCTTGGGAAGGCACAGGGTTTCCTTAAAATCTCTGGTCATAGACAGGTCACCTCTCAATACGGAAATGCCGCCCCGGAGGAGGCGGCGCAGGAAAACGACGAAATTGTACCACGAATTTCCCCGATGCGGGAGAGCATCTCATCCTCTCACATCAATCGAAACGTCTCAACACCTCCATAAAGGAGGAGCCGTACAGTTCTAATTTTCTGACGCCGACGCCCTGAATGGTCTCCAGTTCCTCCAGAGTTCGAGGACGGAGATCTCTCATCTGCCTCAGCGTGACGTCGTGAAAAATCACGTAGGCAGGCACGCCCTGTTTTTTGGCCAGTTCGAGCCGCTTGGCCCTGAGGGCCTCCCATAGGGCGTCGTCCTCTCTATCTCCCGGAGAGGCCTTGGCAGCCCGAGACGGTCTCGGTATCTTTTTTTTCGGTTCCTCTCGAAAAGAGACGGACCGTTCGCCCCTCAGGACGGGCCAGCTGTCCTGGGTCAGGCTGAAACCACCGTGCCCCTGAGGATCCAGACAAAGCATCCCTCCGGCCAAAAGCTGACGGTAGACGGACCTCCACTGCGACTGACCGAGCTCCGTACCGATGCCGAAGGTCGAGATCCGATGATGCCCAACAGAGAGGACCTTATCGGTCTCTCGTCCCAGAAGGACGTCGATGAGATGTCCAGCCCCGTAGATCTGTCCCGTTCTGTAAACGCAGGAAAGAGCTTTTTGAGCCTGGATGGTTCCCTCCCAGGTCGTCGGAGGATTCAGACAGGTGTCGCAGTTATCACAGGGGATCGTGCATTGGTCTCCAAAAAAGGAGAGGAGGGCGTGACGCCGACATCCGGTCGTCTCGCAGTAGCCCAGCATGACCTCCAGATTCTGACGGGCAATCCGCTTGAACCGCTCGTCTCCCTCAGACATCTCCAGAAGTCTGAGCTGTCCCGAAACATCAGCCATACCGTAGGTCATCCAGGCATCGGCCAGCTGACCATCTCTGCCGGCTCGTCCCGTCTCCTGGTAGTACGCCGCCAGGCTTTTGGGCATGTCGAGATGGGCCACAAATCTAACATCCGGTTTGTCGATGCCCATTCCAAAGGCGATGGTCGCGACAACGACGACCCCGTCCTCTTCCTGGAAACGGCGTTGCGTTGACCGGCGTTCTTCGGCGTCCATGCCGCCGTGATACGACAGGGCGTTGATTCCGTGTTCTCCAAGCCACGCGGCGATGGTCTCGGTTTTTTTTCTGGTCATGCAGTAGACGATACCAGCGTGGTTTTGGTGGTTGTCTTTGATGAAGTTCAGGAGCTGTCGTTTGGGGTTGTCCTTCATGACGACCTGATAGCGGATGTTGGGGCGGTCGAACCCCGAGACGAAAAGGCGTCCGTCGGCAAGGTCAAGCCGTTGGGCGATTTCCCGCCTCGTCATCTCGTCGGCTGTGGCTGTGACGGCGATGCGGGGTACGGAGGGGAAGAGCTGGCCAAGTTCGCCCAGTCGAAGATATTCGGGGCGAAAGTCGTGTCCCCATTGCGAGACGCAATGAGCCTCGTCGATGGCGATGACGGAGAGCTGAAGTTTGGAGAGAAAATCCAGAAAGCCGGGGTTCATGGCCCGTTCCGGCGCGACGTACAGCAGGTCGAGTTCGTCCCGAAAGGCGGCGCGGGAGACCTGAATAAATTCGTCGTATTCGAGGGTCGAGTTCATGAACGCCGCCCGTATACCGTTTTGCCGCAAGGCACCGACCTGATCTTCCATGAGGGCGATAAGGGGCGAGATGACGACGCCAAGCCCGGGACGGAGCATTGCCGGGATCTGATAACACAGGGATTTGCCGCCTCCTGTGGGCATGAGCACGAGGCAGTTGCCCCCGGACATGACGTGATCGATCACGTCACTCTGTTCCAGACGAAAGTCGTCGTATCCAAAGACTCGGCGAAGGAGTTGCCGGGGAGTGTCTTCCACTACAAGACCGCCTCTCATATAATCTCACATAAAGAAAGCGAGACCCTCACGGATCTCGCTTGATGACGATGGCGCGCCGGGCAGGATTCGAACCCACGACCTTCTGGTCCGTAGCCAGACGCTCTATCCAGCTGAGCTACCGGCGCACATAAATTATACTGGCGGAGAGAGAGGGATTCGAACCCTCGGACCCGATACGGATCACGCACTTAGCAGGCGCGCGCCTTCGACCACTCGGCCATCTCTCCACGCAACGGAGCATATTCTACCTAGCAGCATCAGTTCTGTCAAGCCGCTCCATGGAAAGCGGTTTTTTCGTCACGAATCGGAACTTGCAGGCTCCAAAGCCTTGTCGTTATCCCTTGAATCCTTATCGGCAGAGGCATCGCTGGTAGGCTGAGACTCGTTATCGGCAGAGATGACCTCCGGCGTTTTGTCCTGAGAGACAGGGGCCTTCTTCTCTGGAAAGAGAGCTGAATCCAGGATAGTGACAGAGATTTTATCGGAAAGCTTCTCGACGTATTGTCTCTGGAGCTCCTGTTTTTTCTGAGACAGAACCATGGATTGAAGCTGTTCCTTGGCCTGGTCAAAGGGAGTCACCTCTTTCTCCTTGACACCTTTTCGGTACAGCACGAGAAAGTCGTCACTGGAGATCTCCACGGGCTCGGCATACTGACCATCGTCCATGGAAACGACAAAGGCCAGGTTCCCTGTCAGAACCCCATCTCGAAGCAGAGCCGGAGCGTCGGAGCTCGTCTTCCCCTTCAGATCATCTGATGAGACTCGAGCCATAACGACATCCCAGGAGGTTCCAGAAATCAGGTCTTCGTATGCCTGTTCAGCAACGTCCTTAGTCGTGAACTCCGCCGCCAGAACCTGTACGCCGGCAGGTTTTGTGAAGACAAAGTCCTTGACGCTGTCGTACAGTTCGTGAAGCTCCTCATCGGTAACAACGGCCGAGGCCGAGGCCTCTTCCAAAAGCATCCGCTGGGCCAGCTGAGTACGGAGTTGTTTCTCTAACTCCTTCATACTCATCCCCGTCTGCTGGAGGTACTGTTGAAACGCCTCCTTTGTGGGGAATTGATCGGCTATCTCCGCTACAGCGTGGTCGAGGTCACTCTTGGCAGGAGTGATACCCAGTGCCTTCGCCTCTTTCTCAAGAGCCGTCCTTGTCACCATTTGATCGAGTACGGCTTGACGAATACCCGGAAGGTCGGTAGACGTCACCTCCCGTATCCCAGCCTGATCGACGTAATTTCGAACCATACGGACGAGGTGGCTTCGCATGAGTTTTGCCCCATCGATCTCGGCCACGGCGTAATCCCCCTGTCCAGCGTCTCCCTTGGATCCTCGACGTCCCACACCGTACATCAGAGGAATGGCCAGAACAAAACACAGCAGAAAGAACACCAGGATCCATTTCACCTGGGTTCGAAGAGTCCTCAACATCAACGTGAATCTTCCCCTTTCATCGTCTCTTTTTTTCAGAACTTCACAGCTGCATATTGTATCACAGTCGGGCACAGGATCGTCATAAAATCGCTATCAGACCTGAGCCAGGGTCGGTCCAAACGTCCCCTCGGTCTCCAGAGGCACCGACAACGTCGCCACGGACTTCATCGTGGTCTGAAGCCTTTCCAGTATCTCTTCGACCCTCTCCACCGGACACTCGCACACGATGGAATCGTGGACCTGAAGGACCATGTGAACAGCTTCACCCTGAAACTCCCGAGCCACGGCGATCATGGCCTTTTTCGCCAGGTCCGCAGCGGTGCCCTGGATAGGCGAGTTCACCGCCACCCTGCGAAGGTGTCCCCGATCCCGAGCGTTTCCAGTCTCTACCTCGTCCAGCTGGCGGATCCGACCGAACAGGGTCTCGGTGTAGCCTCGGCTCATGGAACGATCGGTGCTTGTGTTGACGTAGTCCTCCACCCCGGGCAGGGCCTTGAAATACCGAGTCATGATCCGATCAGCCTCTGATCTGCTCACCCCCAGGCGTTTGGCCAGTCCAAATGAGCTCATGCCGTAGAGAAGGCCGAAGGCCACCATCTTGGCTGAGCGACGAAGTTCCCTGGTCACCATGGACGGATCCACACCAAAGACCATGGCCGCGGTCTCGGTATGGATGTCCCGACGATCTCGAAAGATCTGAGCCAGACGATCCTCACCCGAGATGTGAGCTAACACCCGAAGCTCGATCTGGGAGTAGTCCGCCGCCACAAAACACCGACCGGGCTCCCGAGGAAGCAAGGTGTTCTTGATCCTGTCGGACCACTGACCATATGCCGGAAGGTTCTGAAGGTTTGGATCCCGGCTGCTGAGCCGCCCTGTCCCGGTGGTGTCTCCTTCGAAGGTGCTGTGAATGAGCCCGTCACCCTCGCTGGCGTTGAGGAGAGGAACGGCAAAACCCGAGAGCATCTTGGAGAGTTCCCTGTGTTCCAGAAGCATGGAGGGTACCGTCCCATGGGGTTGGGGAAGCTCTGAGAGCTGTTCCAGAACGGTCACGTCGGTGGAGAAACCCGTCTTGGTCTTTTTCACCGGAGGGAGCCCCAGACGATTGAAAAGGAGTTCGGCCACCTGTTTGGGGGAATTGAGGTTGACCGACTCCCCCGCCGTCTCGTCAACGGCCTGGACGATACGTCCAAGTCGATCCTTCAAATCGCTCACCACCTGAGCAAGCCCGACAGAGTCCACCCGAATGCCCCACCGTTCCATGGAGACCAGGACAGGAACGAGGGGCAGATCAAGTTCCCTGAGGAGCTCGTTGGCCCCCAGGCGCTCCAGATCAGGAACCATGGTTTTTTGCAGATTCCACAGAGCCATCGCCCGAGCTTCAGACGTCTCGGGTAATTCATCGCCCATGACGGACTTCAGGTCGTGGGACGAACGATCAGGGTGAAGAAGGTAGTCCGCGCTCCTGAGATCCCATACCCGAGGAATCGCCGACTCTTTTCCCATGGCTGCTAAAAACCGCTTGTAGTCGGACGTGACGAGTTTTCCTCCGTCCATCCATCGAACCAGTTCCTCCGGGATCCGATCCAGCAGGGTATAACGGCCATCTCTGGCAACCACCGCCAGAGGAGCGGGCCGGAGATCCATGGGATAGCCCCCCACCCACTCACCGTGAACCACGAGTTCGTCCTCCTTCAGGAGCTCCTCCAGGATCGAAGGGGTTGGGGTTTGAGCGACCGAGATCGTCGTCGACGAGGCACGAGGCATATCTACGGTATCGCCTCCGAGAAGTTCGGCCCCCTTAACGACCACGGTGTTCATCTCCAGAGCGCCACAGAGGGCTGTAAAGGCATCGAGATCAGGCGCACCCAGGCTCCAGTCCTCCTCCTCGGGCAGGGCCGTCGTGTCCAAGGTGGTAAGTTTGAGAGATCGTCTGGCGTCCTGCTCATGCTCACCCAGACGTTTAGCCTGGGACGATGACAGGGTATCTCGATGAGCCAGGATACCTTCCAGGTCTCCATACGCCGCCAGGAGGCGCCGAGCCGTCTTGTCACCGATGCCCGGCACGCCCGGAACGTTGTCCACGCTGTCACCCACCAGAGCCAGGTAATCGGCCATGTGAGCGGGATCAAAGCCGTACTCTTCTTTGAAAGTCTCCTCGTCCCATTGGGTAAAGCTGGATATCCCTTTACCGGGACGGATCACCGTGATCCCAGGCCCCAGGATCTGAAGCATGTCTTTATCGGACGTCAACAGCAGAACCGAGGAGCCCTGAGCTGCCTCGTGCCGGGCCAGAGCTCCCAGCACGTCGTCGGCCTCAACTCCAGCCAGGGAGACCGTCGGGATACCCAAAAGACGAAGCAGGTCCTTCAGGACGGGGATCTGTCGTTTCAACTCTTCAGGGGTGGGCTTTCGCCCCTCCTTGTAGTGCTCGTACAGCTCATGACGAAAAGTAGGGCCCGGTGCATCGAAGACGACCGTCATGGATCCGGGTGCCCATTTTTTTCTGACTTTCCACAACATGTTAAAGAACCCAACCAGGGCGTTCGTGGGCGTTCCGTCGGACGCCGAGAGCTCCGGAAGGGCGTAGAAGGCCCGGAATGCCAGGCCATGGCCGTCGACAAGCAGCGTTGGTCCCTTGATCATGGCTCTCCTCCTCTTTTAGGGTATAATATCCTCTCGACATTACATTGTACCAAGCATTCGACACCATAGGGAGGAACGGAAGATGTCAGATACCGTACGAGTCCGATTCGCCCCGAGTCCTACCGGGGCACTGCACATCGGCGGTGCCCACACAGCGCTGTTTAACTGGCTCTGGGCACGGCATACAGGAGGACGCTTCATCCTGCGCATTGAGGACACCGACCAGGTCCGATCTACGAAGGAATACGAGGACACCATCATGGCGGGAATGAAGTGGATGAATCTGGACTGGGACGAGGGTCCCGATATGGGAGGCGACCATGGCCCATATCGTCAGACCGAGCGCTTTGATCTGTACCGAACCTACGCCCAGAAACTTCTGGACCAGGGCCTGGCCTACAGGGATGGCGACGCCGTTATCTTCAAGGTCCCGATCGGTGAAGATATCGGCTTTCAGGACATGGTGTACGGCTCCATCGACGTGGTCAGCGATTCCCTCAAAGACGGTCGGACCGGCCAGATGAAGGATATCGTCCTGATGAAAAGCGACGGTACACCGACATACAATTACGCCGTTGTGGTGGACGATCACCTCATGGAGATATCCCACGTTATCCGGGGAGAGGATCACATCTCCAACACGCCCAAGCAGGTGCTTCTCTACAAGGCCCTTGGGTGGGAGTTGCCGACATTCGCTCATCTGCCCATGATCCTGGGCAAGGACAAGAAAAAGCTCTCCAAACGCCACGGGGCCACCAGCGTTTACGAGTATCGGGACATGGGGTACATGGCTGACTCGGTCTTCAACTTTCTGGCTCTGTTGGGATGGGCTCCCGACGGGGACCGGGAGATATTCGACCGGGATCTGGCCATTCAGGAATTTGAGCTGGCCGACGTAAACCGAAAGCCCTCGGTCTTCGATATGGATAAACTGAACTACGTCAACCAGGGACATCTCCACGCTCTCTCCACCGACGACAAGATAGCCCTTCTCTCTCCCTTCTGGAAAGAGGCCGGTGTCGATATCTCAAACCTGGATCGGGAGTACATGGACAGGGCTTTTGCCCTCATGGGAGGCAGGGGCCGGAACGTCAAGGATCTGGCTGAGTTTACCGACTATTTTCTTGACTTCGCTCCCGTCACCCGCCGATACGACGGAGCCGTGGACGAACAGGTGCGGGAGACCCTTCGGACGTTCTTCACCGCTTTGCTCGACTTGGATGATTGGACAGCTTCGTCCATGGAGGCCTTTGCCAGAGAGTGGACCAAGGACCATTCGGTCAAGCTCAAGGACGTAGCCATGCCCATGCGGTTCGCCATCACAGGACACAAGGTCAGCCCAGGTATTTTCGAGCTCGCCGAATTTCTCGGACGAGGCGAGGTTCGAAAGAGACTGGAGCACTATAAGTTCGTATAATACAATGGGGAGGGGCGACAATTTTGTCCCTCCCCGTTTCGTTTTTAAGCCACCCAATACGCCCGAGAGGGCGTGAACGGCTCACGTTTTTGATCCCTTATGCAGTCTGTCGGACTTACACCAGGAACTGTTAGAGGTTCACTTATTTCTCTACAGAGACCTTTTCGCTGGAGTCCCTGGGAGAGCTGGCGGCGCAAGCGCCACAGGCCGCACGGTCCTCTTCCCTAACCTGGTATACCTCCTTAGTTTGTTCCGAGGACAACTCAAGCTGAGGCTCCTCACCAAGTCGATAGGTCCATTCAGACTGAAAGGGTTTTCTTTCAGGCACCCCCGAGTCCACCGTGACGTGTCCCTGTCGGTCGTAGGAGGATATGGCAAAATCCCTGCTCATGCTCAGGGCGTCTACAGGGCAGATGTCGTTGCACTGGGCGCAGAAACAGCACCGGTCGTTGTGGACGATGATCTTCTTCGGCTCATTGGGCGACCGCTCAATCGCGTTGGCGGGACAGACTTTCATACACATCCCGCAGCCGATACATATGTCCTTCTGGTAGCTGATCTTCCCTCGAAATCGTCCCCAGGTCTCTACTGGTTCGTTCAGGGATATCTCGCCCCGAGCCGCAGCCTCCATGGCTCCGGTGAGATCGTCGGGCATGTGTTCCGCCAGGAAGGGGTTGGTGAAGGGGCGTTGGAACAACTGGCGCAGGAGCTGAACCGACATAACGTTAAACATGGTATTCCTCCTCAGTGCAGCCAGACATCAACGGTCATGAGGATCATTCCGGCCAAGGAGAGAGCTGCCACCTGTCCCCAATAGAACCTAGCAGCCTGCCAGATCTTGAGCCGACCAAATGCCGTTCGGAGAAAGGTTACTCCAAAGACCTCGACCAAAAAGAGCTTGAAGAAAAACCAGGGAAAATCGACCAGCGCTAAAGGAGTCCCCGTCAACCCCAGGGAAAGCCCCAGCGAAAAGGGGAAAAAGAGACAGACCACAAGGGCCGATATGGCAGCGGCTCTCAGGTTGAAGGCGACGTGAAGCAAGGCAAGGTTCACTCCGGAGTATTCCACTGTGACGCCCTCCAGGATCTCTGTTTTGGCCTCGGGGATATCCATAAGCCCCTTACCTGCCTCACCGGGTATCACCGCCAAGAGAGCGACAAACAGACAGGCCAGGCCCAACAGTCCGGCTTTGCCAGCCATACCCCACACAGGCGTGGCGACGTAGGTCTCCAGGGCAAAAGGATGCCCCGGTATCCCCAGACGATAGACAGCCCACGCCAAGGTCGCAACGACCACAGCCAGAGGAAGTTCGTAACTCATCATGAGGACGAGCTCCCTTTGAGCCCCTACGTTAGCGATGGGGGATCCACTGGCAAAACCTCCAACGGCGACAGCGACCCCCGAAAGGCTCAAAAGGTAGAGCACCAAAATCAGATCGCCGCGCCCGCTCAGTACAGGCGGCAGAGACCCTATGGGGATATACAGGAAGGTCATCATCCCGGCCACAGCAGCCACCCAGGGACCGCCGTGAAAGAGTACGGGAGAACTCAACCGGGGAACGATGTTCTCCTTTCCCAAAAGTTTGAGGATATCGTACAGGGGTTGCAGCATAGGCGGCCCTATGCGGCGCTGCATCAGGGCGTGAAGTTTCCTGTCGACACCCTCAAAGAGCACCGCCAAAACGGTGACCAGAAGCATAAGAGTCAGCCCGGCCAGTATTCTCATCACGATGTCGAGAATCATGCCATCTGCCTCCTCAGACTATCGGTCTTCTCCCTGCAGAGCTTCAGGAGATCGGCCTTGGTAACTACGGAGTTGGTACCGGTTCCTCGATCTGACAAAACCATCCGTTCCATACAGGAAATACAGGGATCGATGCTGTTGATGATCAGAGGAGCATCGGCCAGCTCGTTGTTCCGAAACATCAGAGGCCAGGAAACAGCGTTGCTGTAGGTAGGAGCTCGGACCTTCCACCAGAGCACGTTCTCCTGTTTCTCCTTGAGGCCCACCACGTGAGTGTCGTCGCCTCGGGGGGCTTCGATACAGCCATACCCAACTCCTCCGGCCTTTTTCAGGACAGAGAGCAACTTGTTCACCTTGGGCTCGAAGGCGATATCCCCTTCGGGAAGGCCATCCAGGATGTCCTCCAGGATATCCAGGGATTGATTGACCTCGAACACACGAACGACAAAACGGTCGAAAACATCGCCGTGGACCGGCTCACCCGTATAGTCCTGAGGCATGACAGGCTCCACAGGGATATCACAATACGCATCGTAGGGAGCCGACCAACGGATATCGCATCGGACACCACTTCCTCGAGCCGTCGGCCCAAGAGCACAGTATCGAATGGCCTCTTCGGTAGTGAGCACACCCACGTTCCGAAGCCTGGCCCGAATCACGGGATCGACTATGGCAGCCTCGTAGAACGAGGAGAACTCGTTTCTGTAATAACGGATCATCTCCCGGACGACTCTATCCACCTCGGGGGTCACGTCCCACCGAACCCCGCCCACCGTGGTGACAGCGTAGTTGACCCTGTTTCCCGTCAAGGCCTCAAGAACGTCCATGACCTTTTCCCGAAGCATCATGCCCAGATGAAAGGCGCTGTCGAACCCTATGGTGTAACAGGCGACACCAGACCAGAGAATGTGTGAGTGGATCCGCTCAAGCTCCAGCACCATCGACCGGATATACTGAGCCCTGGGTGGAACCGGAATCTGTGCAGCGTCCTCGACCGCCTTGACGAAGGCGATGGCGTGAGCAAAGGAACAGATACCGCAGACCCGCTCCGACAGGTAGATAACCTGGATCGGGTTCCGCTCGCGCGCCATGAACTCCACTCCTCGGTGAATGGCTCCGGGACGGATGACGGCGTTGGTTATAGACTCACCCTCCACGTCGAGCCACGCCGTGATGGGTTCCTTGAGTCCTACGTGAACTGGACCGACGGGAAGTTTGTAGGTTTTTTTCTCGCTCATGGTCGCCTCCTAGGAGAGCTCTTCAACCAGATCGTCCCCGGGAGCTGTCTCATCCCGGCGCCAGGGGAAGACCTCCCGGTTCCAATCCTCAGGAAGGAACACCAGGGCCTTGTTGGGCAAGCCCACGTGGTCCACCCCGAACATCTCCTGAATTTCCCTCTCGCTGTATTCAACACCAGGAATACGACTGAAGAGGGACGGAATGGAGAGATCTTCCTTGGAAAGGCGGACACAGACGGTGAGGGGAAGACGAGTCCCTCGGGAGAGGGCTCTGTAAAGGTCCAGATGGTAGTACAGAAGCACCTCGTCGCCCTGATCATCACCGGACGTCACGTGGAAGTGAGGAAAATCGAAGGTTCCTATCTCATCCACCACGTCGAGAAACCGATCCCGAACCACGGTAAACCAGAGATGATATCCTGTGACCTCTCCCGATGGTCCATGGGATAATTCCCGAAGCTCCAGGTCGGTAATAGCCTCCCCGAAGGTCGTCTGAAAATGCTCGGCGATCTCTTGAGGAGACCGCAGGATTTTCGGCCTCTCAATAAAGACCTCCATGGGATCACGCACCTGCCTTTCGAAGCTCCATGCGTTTGGCCTCCAGCTTGAGCACCGCCTTGGCAGCTCCCTCGATAATAGCCTCTGGCCGGGGCGGACAGCCATGAACGTACACGTCCACGGGAATCACCTTGTCTACCGGGCCAACCAGGTTGTAGGATTTGAAATACACGTCACCGGAACAAGCGCAGTTCCCCACAGCGAGAATAACCTTGGGATCGGGGATCTGAGCGTAGATTCGCTCCAGTTTTTCCTTCATGAACCGGGTAACAGGACCGGTTACCAACAGAACGTCGGCGTGACGAGGCGTCCCGATAAGCTTCATACCGAATCGCTCAATGTCGTATCGGGGACTCACCGTGGAGACGATCTCGATGTCGCATCCATTGCACGACCCCGAGTTGGTGGAAAAAACCCACAGCGATTTGGGCAGTACCTTTAACATCCTCTCCAGTTTCATAGACGCCCCTCCTGAACGAATATCAAGACAAGCAGGATCGCCGTGGTCACCACGAACCATCCCACATAGGCCACAGTGTACCCCGAATGAAAGGCAATGAGCCGATCATAATAAGGACGTAAGGCTTTTCGATATCCCCAATAGGACGAGCTGGCCGGGACGGTTATCTCCGTGGGGTTCTCGGGAAGCTCGTTCCCGGAAAAATAGATTTGATCCTGGTCTGTTCCCTTTTTGTAGTCCTGCCGCCCCTGAGAACGAATCCACGAGACAACTACGCCGGCAACCACAAAAAACAAGAGCCAAGTTCCTATATCCCAAAACCCAAAACCGGTGAACAGACAGCCTGTCATCACAGTCCACCTCCCAAAACGGCCCCCACGTAGGCCCCCTTGTCCAGCAAAGCTGTGGCTGCGGGCTCGACCAAATGGGACATGACCCAGGTCGGGAATAAACTGAGCCCCAAAATGACCACGACCAACACGGACATTCCGGCAAGCATGGCCCCGGGAACCTCCCGAACCTCGGTGAATTCAGGGCGCTCAGGTCCCAAAAAGGCCGCCTGAAAGACCTTCACAAATGACGCCAGCGTCAGAACGGAGGTCACAAGCGCCACCACAGCCAACAGAGGATGGACTGTGAAAGCCGATTCGTAGATCAGCAGTTTGGAGACAAAACCGTTACAGGGCGGGATCCCCGAGATCGCAGCCGCAGCCAGGACGAACATACCGCAGGTCAGAGGCATCTTTCGGACCAAGCCGCCCATTCGGTCCAGATCCCGGGTTCCGGTAACGTAATAGAGGGATCCTGCCGTCAGAAAGAGCAATCCCTTGTACATCATGTAGTTGACCATATGAAATATTCCGCCCTGGATGGACATCTTCCCGAACTCGACGGTCTGCCGAGGATCACCGATGACCAGCAATCCGACTCCGAAAGCCATAAGCATGTATCCCACCTGGGAGACTGAGTGATACCCCATGAGGCGCTTCACCTCGTGCTGTACGACAGCCATGGAGACGCCAAAGAACATGGAAAACACGCCAAGACAGATCAGTGTCCAGGGGATTACGTCGGTCCCGATAGCCGTACCAAACACGGAGAAGAGCAGACGACACAGACCGACGAGAGACGCCTGACTGACGACCACCAGAAGCACAGTCACCGATGCCGGAGCCTCGGCGTACGAATCGGGCATCCACATGTGCATGGGGAAAGCCCCACACTTCATAGCCAGCGCCGTCACAAGAAAGACCAGGGCGATCTTCTCGGCTATCCCAGGACGAACAACCGACCCCAAAGCCGCCATGTTCAACAGGTTATACCTGCCATAGAGAAAGCCGATGGCCAGTAACACCGTCATGGCCGCTACCTGAGAGACCAGCATGTATTTGAAGGAGGCCTCGATGGCCTCGGATCGATCCCTCCAATAGGCAATTAAGCCGAAGGATGCGACCGATGCGATCTCCAGAAAAACGAAGAAATTAAACAAATCCCCCGTGAGGACCAGTCCCAACATACCGGCGGTCAGGAGAAAATACAGGGCCGTATACCAGTTCCGACCTGAAAAACGGTTCAGGAATCGAAGACCGAACAACGTTCCCGCCAGGGAGGCGAAACAGCCGATCACCGCCACAAAGGCGTTGAAAGAATCCACCTCAAGGATGATCCGAACCGGATAGACGAGCCCCGACGGCAGAGTGAAGTTCCACGCCTCACCTCCCATGACGTACACGGCCGTCCCGTTCACGGAGACATACCGAAGGAGACAGAAGGACAGGAACAGCAACACACAAGAGACCAGGACAGACCACGCTCCCCGAAGCAACCGCCCGCCCAAGACTCCCATAACCGGCGAGAGGAAAGCCCCTAACAGGGGGATCGCCAACATAAGAGCAGGAAGGTGAACGCTCCAGCCAGTCATCCTCTAAGCCTCCTGATCTCCCGAACATCCAGAGTACCATAGTGGCGGTAGAGCATCGCCACCAGAGAGAGCATCAGAGCCGACGTCGCCATGGCGATGACGATAGCCGTCAGGGTCAGGGCCTGAGGCGTTGGTAAAACAAAGATATCGCCGGAACCAGCCAGAAACTTGATAGGGATCGTTCCGCCGTATCGATAACCCAAGGTCACCAAGAACATGTTCACAGCCGACTCCATGACACCTATGGCAACGGTTATCTTCAGGAGATTATTCTCGACGATCACCCCTATCAGGCCCATGAGGAACAGCAGCCCCGCCACGATAAAAGGCATGTTAGGCTCCATGACCTGCCTCCTTTTGATCATCGGAAAAATCCTGAAGAAGGATCCCCCGAAACATGGCTATAAGGATGATCGTCAGTCCACCAGCCACCTCAATACCCACAGCGATGTCCATCAAGCCGATGGTCCCTGAAAAAGGGACGAGGCCATGGGACATGGATGCTGCCACATGGTGAGGCACCGCAAGATAGTTCAGGAAAAACGCACCGTGTCCCAGCCCCCAGAACCCCAGGCCGATGAACAGGAGCAAGCCAAAAAACAGCAGGACCCAATAGACGGACATATGAACCCATTTGAGAATCCGTTTCCCGCCGTGAGAGACCAAAAGCAGGGCCATGAACGATGCCACAACGGCACCGCCCTGAAAGCCACCGCCGGGTGACATGTCACCGTGTATGATGATATACACACCAAAGATGATCAAAAACCACGCGAACAGGTTACAGACCGTCCGGGCCGCCAAAGAAAGCGGATTCATCGTTATCTCCCCCTCTTTCGGAACAGCATCACCACAGAACACAGGGCGGTGAAAAGCACGGAGGACTCGCCGATGGTGTCGAAGCCTCTATAGTCGAACACGATGGAGGTCACCACGTTCTCCGACGAGCGATCTGGAACGGCATGCTCCAGAAAATACCGATCCATGGCGGTCTCTCCAGGCTCGCCAAAGGGATGAATTCGGTCCAACCCGGCGAGAAGCATACCGCCCAAGACCAAGGCTGCGACGACAAACAGGACCTTGAGCCTCATGAACGTCCCCCCCGTTTTTTCAAACGTCCAGTCCCCATCAACGCGATGATGAAAATGGCCGTTTCCAGAGCAGCTCCGATGCCCGCCTCCGCGATAGCCACGTCGGGAGCATGAAGGATATAGAACTCCAGGGCCAGAAGGAGACTAAACGCTCCAAGGCTGATGACCGAGTACAGGAGATTCCGGAACCACAAGGCGTAGAAGCCCGTCAGCAAGAGTAAAAGCAGGTTCACGTTGTGAAAGAAAGTCATCGGTTTTCCCCCTTTCTGATGCCCTGATCTCTGTCGAACAGATGATCGACAACGGCCTCCTTGGGGAATACCTTGCTTCGATGAGCCGCTCGAGCTAGCACGTGGGCTCCGGTGGCATTGCTGATGAGGAGCGCCATCACCACGACAACCAGGTGAACAACGAGTACCAGGTACCGGACGTCACCGGAGGAAAGCCGCTTGGTCACAGCGTACAGAATAACGCCCAAGGATATGGAGATGGTACCGAAGGTCGTACACTTGGTCGAACCGTGCATTCTGGTGTAGACGTCGGGAAAACGATAGAGAGAGAGAGTCCCCAGAGCATCCACCAGAAGCCCCAGGACAACGAAAAACCCGGGAATAATGAACTCCATGCCCTCACCTCCCCTGGAGATATCGGGCAATAAACATGGTGCTCACGAAGGACAGAGCAGCGTACACGATGGCCACGTCCACCATCACGACGGAATCGAAGCGTGCAGCCAGCAGGATCATGACACCGATGACCAAGGTATTCATCGCATCCAGGGCCACAGCCCGATCCGCCCCCGTAGGGCCCATCACGAGCCTAACCGTCATGAGCAGGAGGAGAAACAGAAGGAAACCCGTCGAATACTGGAGGAAAATATCCATAATTACTGAGCCACCTTTTTTGCCCATTCGCCAAAGGAGCCGTACACGGCCTCTCCAGTCGGCTCCAGGTCGGTCACGTTAATCCAGTGGATGTAGAAAACGCCGCTGTCTTCCTCTAAATCCACAGTCAGGGTTCCGGGAGTAAGGGTGATAGCGTTGGCCAAGACGGTCTTGGCCAACGTTCCAGAGAGACCGGTGTCCACCCGGACGATGCCCGGACGAATTTTGCCGGTGATGATACGAATGGCTACGTCGATATTTGCCTTGATCAGGGCTATGAGAAAGGGACCAAAAAGGAAGGATATAAAACGAACCCACCGAAACGGGTTGAGACTGGAGATACCAAAATACCTGGCGTGACTGAGACTTCGAACCGCAAGAGCTACAACCAAAGCCAACACGAGACCGATACCTATCTCCACTGGCGGCACCTTCTCCCCAGACCAGACCAGAAGTTCGTACATGAGAAAGGAAAGGACAAAGATGAACACGGACAACACCCCCTCAAAATGCGTACCTCTTTGCCAGCTTACACACCTTACATGACATGTAGGGCATCACCACTACCCTATACACCGTGAGAACTCACCTCATCTGAAAGTTCCCGGCAAAAACTTCCCAAGCACATATCAGACAGTTTCACTCCCGGATTTTCTCTCCCCAAGAAAGTTGCCACACAAAACCACCGACCGGATATAGTCCAAGCAACACAAAGGAGGAGAACCTCACCGGACAGCTGATCGCCGATGACAGCCCCCACCGAGAGATGGTTTTATGGAAGGCTCTTCCCAAGAAAATACGAAAGTATGTAGACATTATACTTTTAGGACAAAAAAAATGCAAAGAAACCACTTATTTGATATGCTTCTCGCCAAATAAAGAACTCGAAGGAGGTATCGAGACGTGACGGATATGATGCGAGGTCTGAGATATCGGTGGTTTGTCTGGAGTTCCATGGTTCTGGCCTACATGGTGGTGTTCTTTCATCGTCTGGCGGCGGGAGTGGTCCGGTCACAGCTGACCGATACGTTCGATCTCAGTCCCTCGAGCTTCGCTTCCATCTCAGCGGCCTATTTTTTCGCGTACATGATCATGCAGATCCCCGTAGGCCTTCTGGCCGACTCCCTCGGAGCCCGCTTCACCGTCTCGGTGGGAATGGTCCTGGCCGGTGCCGGTTCAATTCTTTTCGGCCTGGCTCCCAGCCCATCCTGGCTGTTTTTAGGGCGGTTTATCGTAGGGGTCGGTGTTTCCACCGTGTTCGTCTCCATCCTCAAGATACAATCACAGTGGTTTCGAGAACGGGAGTTCGGCACCATGTCGGGACTGACGGCCCTTGTGGGCAACCTGGGCGGAGTTCTGGCACAGACTCCCCTGGCCATCCTGGTTGGGCTGTTCAGTTGGCGGGCTTCCTTTATGAGCATCGGAACAGCAACCGGACTCATCGCCGTCATGTGCTGGACGGTGATCCGAAACACCCCCCAAGACAAGGGATTCCCTCCCATCAACGAAGCCCTTTCGTCCTCTTCCCCGCTGCCCCCGGTTCCCCTGAGAACATCTCTCAAGCGAGTGGCCTTCAACTGGCGGATCTGGCCCTTGTTCGTCTTCTCCGGATGCTTCAGCGGTGTTTACCTGACCATCTCAGGGACATGGGGAACCCCGTATCTTCAGGATGTATACGCCATGACCATCGAAGAGGCTGCCTCCGTCGTCTCCTATACGATCTACGGGACCATTATGGGCAGTCTGATCATGGGCAATCTCTCGGATCGGATCGGTCTCAGGAAGACCCCCCTGGTAATCATGAACGTTCTGGCCACGATGGTCTGGTCAGCAACAGTACTTCTCTGGAAGAGCGCTCCTCCAGTCTCCATACTCCGTCCCCTGTTCTTCCTGTTGGGTTTTCTGACAACATCCTATGTCCTGTCATGGGGGGTTATCAAGGAGATCAACGACCCACGATCCACCGGAGTCGCCATCGCCCTGGCGAACACGGGATCCTTCCTCGGCAGTGCCATGATCACGTCCCTGATGGGAACAGCGGTCGAACGATTGGCCCATCTTCCCGCCCAGGTCAGGTTCCACGGTGCCCTGAGCATCTGTCTGGCAGCAACCGTTCTGGGGCTTGCCTGCTCGTTGCTCTTCCCGGAAACCCAGTGTCGAAACATCTGGTGCGATCCCGATGAGTGACCTGAACAATACCCTCATCCCAGCAACCTCATGGACACGGATCCATCTTGTCCATCAAGGCTCTCGGGTGGGAACTCTACCGCACCTATTCGACCGTCGGATAAATCCCCAAAAAGGTCATCGCCGCTCACGGGACATGTAGGTGTTCAATACATCCGTTACACAGATGAAACAAAGACACCTCGTTCTTAAAGTTGGTTCAACACAGGGTCGGATTTTTGGGGAAACAAAATGGCGAACTTGAACGTTCTCTGAGTCCTGTAGTGAGTCGGCAAAACTTATGAGCAGACGCGCTTTTCAGGGGAACGTGTGCAGATCGATGTAAAGACCGTCGCCTTGAAGGGCACCTCCTGTGCCCTCTCGGCTTGACTCGAATGGGCTCCGTCGAAACAACCTGAGACGAGTTTCTAAGTTTTTAGAGGTTCCCTCAAGATCACGTATACGAGAAAAAGAGGCCACCCCTCTCATGGGGACAGCCTCTAATCGTCGGTCGTTCCACTATACGATGGCTTGCCTACTCCTCCTCCAACTCGGCCTGGCGGCGAGCGATGACTTTTTTGGAGATCTCCTCCGGTACCGGGTCATAATGGGAATACTCCATGGTGAAGTTCCCCCGACCGGAGGTCATGGACCGAAGCTGAATGGCGTACTGGAACATCTCAGACAGGGGAGCCTGAGCCTTGACCACCTGGAGGCGCCCCATGGAGTCCACGCCCATGATCCGTCCCCGGCGGGTGTTCATGTCACCCATGACGTCGCCAAGATACTCGTCAGCCACGGTCACCTCGACGTCCATGATGGGCTCCAGGAGGACCGGAGAGGCCTCGGACATGCCCTTCTTAAAGGCCAAATGGGCCGCCGTCTTAAAAGCCATCTCCGAGCTGTCGACATCGTGGTAGGATCCGAAGACCAGAGTAGCCTTGAAGTCCACCGTCCGGAAGCCAGCTAAGACCCCCTTGTTGAGGGCCTCCTTCAGCCCCTTTTCCACGGCGGGTATATACTGTTTAGGCACGGCCCCGCCGACGATCTTATCCTCAAAGACAAAACCCTCTCCGGTCGGCAACGGTGAGAACTCCACGTGAACATCGCCATACTGACCGTGGCCGCCGGTCTGTTTCTTGTGCTTTCCCTGAGCCTTGGCAGTCTTTCGAATCGTCTCCCGATAAGGCACTTCAGGGGTTCTGACGTCGAGATCCACGCCGTAGCGCTCCTTGATTCGGGCCAGGACGATATCCAGATGCAGGTTACCCATGCCAGAGAGGACATTGTCCCCGGTCTCGGGATTTTTCTCAAAACGAAGGATAGGGTCCTCCTCCAACATCTTGTGCATAGCCGTTGAGAGCTTATCCTCGTCGGATCGGCTTTTAGCGTCCACCGCTACGCTATAGACCGGCCTGGGGAACTTGATGGGAGGAAAAATAGCCGTCGCACCCTTGACTCCGAGGGTATCGCCCACCCGAGTGCTCTGGAGCTTCGGAATGGCCACGATCATCCCCACGGTGATCTCCTTCACCTCTTTGCCGTCCTTGCCCTGCATGACCTTGAAAGCGCTGATCCGCTCCTCCTCCTGACGATTCACGTTGAAGAGGGTCTGGTCGGACGTCAGGGAACCCGAGTTCACCCGGATGAAACTGAGTTTGCCGACGTAGGGGTCGACCATGACCTTGAAACACAGGGCTGAGAAATCTCCCTCCGGGTCGGGAGCGATCTCCATGGAATTCTTCTCGGACTTTGCCGTTCGGGAACGGGTCTCCCGAGGGGAAGGAAGCTCGTCGGCGATGACGCTCAGGAGCTGAAGAACACCGACGTTGGCCGTGGCAGATCCTGGAAGCACCGGGTAGATCTTTCGAGCAGCGATGGCCTGCCTGAGCAGGGGCCACATCTCCTCAAGGGGGATCTCCTCGCCGTCCAGATACCGCATCATCATATCGTCATCTTCCTCGACGATGTTCTCCACCAACTGCCCTCTCTGGACGTTCATGGCGTCCTTCAAGTCGTCGGGGACGGGGACCTCCTCGAAGTCCCTGGAGCCATCGGCCTTGTAGACATACGCCTTCTCACGAAGGACGTCTACCAAGCCCTTGAAGCCGGATTCCTGACCAATGGGCAGGAAGAAGCTGTGGGCCTTCTTGCTGAGCTGATCCCGGATATCGTCCACGGTTCGTTGATAGTCGCCGTTATCCCGATCCATCTTGTTGACGAAGAAAACCACAGGGGTGCTGAACTCCTCGGCAAACTCCCAGGCTTTCCCGGTCTGGACCTCGACACCGTCAACGGCGCTGACCACGACTACCGACGAGTCTGCAACCCTCATGGCGGAGCGCATATCCCCTAAAAAGTCGGCATAGCCTGGGGCGTCCATGACGAAAATGGTCTTGCCGCCGTGTTCAACATTGGCCAGCGCTGTGCTTATGGAGATCTGGCGCTTCTGTTCTTCCGCACCGAAATCGGTCACGGTGTTGCCGTTCTCCACGGTACCCAGTCGAGTGGTCACACCCGTGTCGTAGAGCATGGCCTCGACCAGGGAGGTCTTCCCCGCTCCACCGTGAGCGACGACGGCGACTGATCGAATATCCTCTGGCTTGTATCCCATCTTCGTACCTCCTTGAGATTCAGCGTATCTGCTGATGTCGTGCGGATGGCGCTTCGACGGAAAGAAACGCGACTCCTTCACGAAAAAACGAGGCGCCCCGACGCCCAAGGCGAGGGCAAACGCCGTTGTTATTGTATCAGATTCAGAGCCGGTAAATCACCGAGGCAGTTCCTCGTCTAAAAGGCGAGAGACCTCCCGGGGATCGGCCTGCCCCCGGGCCTCCTTCATCACCTGCCCCTGAAGGAACTTTCGCTTCTTGCCCTTTTTATCCTCGCCGGATCGGATCACCTGCACCACGTCGTCGTTGGCAGAGAGGACCGATCGAATCAGGTCAACCAAGCCACCGCCGGAAAGGTTCCCCGCCGTGGCTCCGCATCGCTCCATGGCCCGATCCAACGAGACCTTCTCAGTGACCATGACGTCGAAGACCTCTCTGGCCACGGTGGTGGAAAGTTCCTTATCCTCGACCATGGAGAGGAGCCGAGCCAGCACCGACGGATCCAGAGCAAGATCCGACAGGGAACGCCCTCCCTCGTTCATGGTTCGCAAGACCTCGGTCCGAATCCAGTTAGAGGCCCGAGAGGGCGAAGCCCCCTGGGAGACCACAGCCTCGAAGAAATCCGCCATCTCCCGGTGCTCGGTCACAACGGCGATGTCCTCGGGGGGAAGACCAAATGACCGTTCGTACCGGGCCCTCTTGTCCCATGGCAGTTCAGGCAGACTGCGGAGAGCGTTCTCAACGTACCGGTCCGGCAGGACCAATGGCGGCAGGTCGGGCTCCGTAAAATACCGATAGTCGTTGGACTCCTCCTTGCTTCTGGAGGAACTCGTGGAGTTCGTCCCGTCGTCCCAGTTTCGGGTCTCCTGACGGATCGTCCCCCCCTCAAGGAGGATACCCCTCTGTCGCTCGATCTCGTATTCCAGGGCCCGTTCCAGGGCACGGAGGGAGTTCATATTCTTCACCTCAACCCGATCACCCCATCGACCGTCGGAGACCTTGAGGGAGACGTTCGCATCGACCCTCATGGACCCTTTCTCCATATCTCCGTCTGAAACGCCCAGATATCGAACCAGCTGACGGAGAGCCGCCACGTACTCCCTAGCCATTCTGGAGGACGTGATATCCGGGTCCGAGACGATCTCCGCCAGAGGGACCCCCGACCGATTGTAGTCGACAAAGGACTGGGTGGAGCCCACGATCCGACCGTCGGAGGCCCCGTGGACTAATTTCCCGGCGTCCTCCTCCAGATGAAGCCTGGTAATTCCCACTCGATGAGGAGCGCCGTCGTCGCCGGTCATGATGACCGAGCCCTTCTCCGCCAGGGGGACGTAGAACTCGGATATCTGGTACGCTTTGGGAAGATCCGGGTAAAAGTAATTTTTACGGTCAAACCGGGTCACCGGATTGATTCGGCATCCCAGAGCAAGACCGGCTCGAACCCCCAACTCCACCACCCTCTCGTTGAGCACTGGCAGGGTACCGGGCTGACCGGTACACAGCGGACATATATTGGTGTTGGGAGTGGCACCTATATAGTCGGTGGAACAGCCGCAGAAAAGTTTTGTCTTGGTGGCCAGCTGGACATGAATCTCCAGACCGATCACAGGGGTGAACGAAAGCGTCATCGAGATACACCTCCTTCGGCGATGGACGCCTCTCCGAACCGACGCTCCAGGACCGACGCCATCCCCACAATCTCGGTCTCTCCCCACCTGGGACCGATGAGCTGGACCCCCAGGGGAAGGCCACCGTCCGTGTACCCCACGTTCATGGAAAGGCCGGGCAGCCCGGCCATGTTCACCGGTAGGGTGAAGACATCGGCCATATACATGGCCAACGGGTCATCTATGAGCTCGCCCACTGTAAAGGCCGGAGTCGGAGAGACAGGCAATACGATGGAGTCCACCCGAGAGAAGGCCTGGGCGAACTCCCGACGAATCACCTGTCGGACCTTCTGGGCCTTGAGGTAGTAGGCATCGTAGAATCCGGCACTCAACACGTACGTTCCGGTGAGGATCCGCCGTTTCACCTCGGTCCCGAAGCCCTCCTTACGAGTGGTCAGGTACAGATCCATGATGGACTCAGCTTGAGCGGCGGATCTGCCGTAGCGAACTCCGTCGTATCGAGCGAGGTTTGAGCTGGCCTCGGCAGGGGCGAGGATATAATAACAGGCCATGCCGTACTCAATGGCGGTCGTCAGTGAGATGGGGACGATCCGGGCTCCAGCCTCCTCACAGGCACTCACCGTCTCCTGAAAGGCACGACGAACCGACTCGTCGTAGTCGTAGCCTTCGATCTCCCGGATCACGCCCACGGACTTACCTTTCAGGTCCTTCCTGGCCAACGTTTCTCCGTAGAGATCCCGATCCCGAACGGCGCTGGTGGAGTCCAGAGGATCGTGCTCCCCCAAGGTCTCCATGACCAGGGCCAGATCCTGAGCGGTTCGGGCAAAGGGACCGATCTGGTCCAGGGACGAGGCAAAGGCAACCAGGCCGTACCGGCTGACCCGACCGTAGGTCGGTTTGAGACCGTAGGTCCCACAGAAGGACGCTGGCTGACGAATGGATCCTCCGGTATCGCTCCCCAGAGCGAGGGGAGCGTACCCTGCCGAGACGGCGGCGGCGCTGCCGCCGGAGCTACCGCCGGGGACCCTGTCGATATCCCAGGGATTACGCGTCACACCGTAGGCAGAGTTTTCCGTGGAGCCCCCCATGGCAAACTCGTCCATGTTCGCCTTGCCCAGAATCACAGCTCCGGCCTGGTGAAGCAGCCGGACAACCGTGGCATCGTACGGCGGCAACCAGCCATCGAGAATGGAGCTGCCGCAGGTGGTCGCAACACCGGCGGTGCACATGTTGTCCTTCAGGATAACCGGCACACCGCCCAGGGAGCCCAGATCCTCCCCTCCAGCACGACGGTCGTCCAGGGAGCGTGCCCGGCGCTCAGCCTCCTCCCGAAGGACCAGGAGCATAGCGTGAATTCTGGGCTCCATGGCGTCGATCCGATCCAGACAGGAACGGGTCACGTCCAAGGCGCTGAATTTGCCGTCCCGGACCCCTTGGGCCATCTCGACGGCTGAAAGTCGAAACAGGTCCATCAGGCATCACCGCCGATCCGTGGAACCCTGATAAAGTCCCCGTCCCGAGAGGGTGACTGCTTCAGAATGGCCTCCCTGTCAGGCCAGGTCGTGACGGAATCTTTCCGAAGCCTGAGGGGGACCCCCTCCTCCAGCGCCAGAGGATCCACATCGCTCAGGTCCAGCTCGTCCAACTTTCCGAAATGCTCGAGTATGGAATTAAAGTGATCCGTCAAGCCATCGACCTCCTCATCGCCAACATCCAGGCGGGCCAAAAGGCCAACCTTTCGCACGTCATCCGGAGTGATTTTCATGAATCGTCCTCCCTTTCTCCTTGATCCAATCCATCCAGCAGGGCGTAAAACCCCGCTTCGTCCAGAACAGGAACTCCCAGTTTCTGAGCCTTCTCAAGCTTACTGCCCGGCGCATCGCCGACGACCAGGTAGCTTGTCTTGCCGCTCACGGCAGCCGTGGTCGCACCTCCCAGGGACTTCACCAAAGCCTGAGCGTCCGAACGAGTGGATCGGTCGAGCTCTCCGGTAAAGACGAAGGTGAGCCCGGCCAGGCTCTCTCCTCTCACAGTTTTTTCCTCTTGAGCCTTCGACACGCCCAGGTTTTTCAGCCGCTCCAGGGTTCGCCGGTTCTCATCATCGGCGAAAAAGGCCATCAGCGACGCGGCGATAGTCGGTCCGATGCCATCGATGGCAGCAAGATCCTGGGCATCGGCCAGTGCCAGCATGTCCATGGAGCCAAAACGCTTCGCCAGTATCTCGGCCACGGAGATCCCCACGTTTCGTATCCCAAGACCGGCCAGCAGGGCGGCCATGGGGCGATCTTTCGAGACCTTGATGGCCCGGACGAGGTTGGACGCCGATGTAGGCCCCATACGGTCCAGAGAGATAAGCTGCTCCTCTCTGAGCTCGTACACATCAGCCAGACTCCGAACCAGTCCAGTCTCGACCAGCTGCGCCGCAACCCGTTCTCCCAGCCCCCGAATGTCCATACACCCTCTGGAGGCAAAGTGCCGAAGCCCCTCGTTCATCTGAGCCGGACAGGAGCGGTTCGGACACCGCCAGGCGACCTCATCGGGCAACCGGACCGCTGTGGCACCGCACACCGGGCACTGTCGGGGCATCTCAAAAGGCGCCTCGCTGCCGGTCCGGACATCGGTCACAGCCTGGACGATCTCGGGGATGATCTCTCCAGCTTTTCGGACCACGACCGTATCACCAATGCGGACGTCCTTCCGGCGAATTTCGTCCTCGTTATGCAGACTGGCCCGACGGACCACGGACCCTGCCAACGAGACCGGATCCAGTTGGGCCACGGGCGTCATTGTACCCGTCCTGCCCACGGAGATCACTATATCCCGAAGGATCGTGGTTCGCTCCTCCGGGGGATATTTGTACGCCACAGCCCATCGGGGAGCGCGAGCCGTCTGGCCCAGACGATCCCATTGAGACACGGGATCAGCCTTGACGACGACCCCATCGGTGACGTAGTTCAGGGAAAAACGCCCCTCGTGCCATTTCTCCACGAAAGCCGTCACCCCATCAAAATCGGAACAGGCCGCCCAGGCATCCTGGACAGGAAACCCGGCCTCACGAAGCCATCGAAGAAGCTCTGCCTGACCGTGGATACCGTGCGCTGGAGGGTCTACAACAGAATAGACGAATAGATCAAGCCCTCGAGCGGCAGCGATCTCAGGATCCAGCTGTCTCAAACTGCCAGCAGCGACGTTTCTCGGGTTGGCAAAGGGTGGTTCGCCACGGTCATCCCGATCCTCGTTCAGCGTGGCAAAACGGCTCTTGGGCATGTACACCTCTCCACGCACCTCCAGCCTTCCTGGCACGGAGAGAGCCAGGCGAAGTGGCAGGGAGCGAATCGTGAGGAGATTGGACGTGACGTCCTCGCCGACAGTGCCGTTGCCCCTGGTGGAGCCGCTCTGAAACACCCCGTCTCGGTAGATCAGAGACACAGCCAACCCGTCTATCTTGAGCTCACAGATCCACGGAAAAAGTTCCTGGGCCCCCTGAGCTCTCTGGAGAAAAGCCCGAAGAGCCTGAAGGTCAAAGACGTCCTCCAGACTCAGCATAGGGGGGGAGAGCTCCACTTTTTGAAAGGCATCCAACGGCTGGCCTCCCACCCGTCGAGAGGGAGAATCTTGAGCTATCATGGACGGATAGGCAGCCTCCAGCTTCAACAATTCCTCCATGAGGCGGTCGTACCGATCGTCGGACAGTTCCGGGGCATCCAGAACGTAGTACAGATGAGCATGACGGGCAAGAGCTGCCCGAAGCTCCTCGTACCGCCTCAAAACATCCTGGGAAATGGCCGGTTTTGAAGGCATCAGTCCTTAGGCTTCATCGTCGGGAAGAGGATGACGTCTCGAATGGATCGACTGTCGGTGAGGAACATGACTATCCGATCGATGCCGACTCCCAGACCTCCTGTTGGGGGCAAGCCCTGCTCCAGGGCGTTCACGAAATCCTCGTCAAAGGGGTGACTCTCATCGTCTCCGGCCTCCTTGAGCCGGGCCTGATCCTCGAAACGGGCTCTCTGGTCGATGGGATCGTTGAGCTCGCTGAAGCCGTTGGCTACCTCGCTGCCACAGATGAAGAGCTCAAATCGATGGGTGTAGTCAGGCCTCTCAGGATCCCGTTTGGACAGGGGGGATATCTCAGTAGGATGCCCCATGACGAAGGTGGGCTGGACGAGGTGACTTTCGACGAAGGTCTCGATCATCATGGTCAGAATCTTGAACCGACTCTCGGTGCCATCCAGCTCCAGTCCCTTATCCCTGGCGATATGCCGAGCTTCCTCGTCGGAGTCAATCTCATCGAAGTCCACGGAGCAAATCTCTCGAACCAGCTCGACCATCGTCGCCCTACGAAAAGGGGCACCGAGGTCCAGTTCGGTACCCTGCCACGTCACGGTAGTGGTTCCCATGGCGTCCCGAGCTGCGTTGCGGACGATCTCCTCGGTGAGGTTCATCATGTCCACGTAGTCGCAGTAGGGCCAATAGACCTCCATGGCCGTGAACTCCGGGTTGTGCATCGCGTCCATGCCCTCGTTACGGAAGTTCTTGCCCATCTCGTACACCCGCCCCATCATCCCGACGACAAGCCGCTTCAGGTGGAGCTCGGTGGCGATTCGGAGGTACATGTCCAGATCGAGAGCGTTGTGATGGGTGACAAAGGGACGGGCGTTGGCTCCCCCTGCGAGGTAGGAAAGGATCGGCGTCTCCACCTCCATGGTCCCGTGAGCTTCAAGTGTGGAGCGAACCGACGAAATGATCCTGGCCCTCTGACGGAAGACGTCCCGAACGTCGGGATTGACCATGAGGTCGACGTACCTCTTCCGATACCGAACCTCCATGTCGGTCAGACCATGCCACTTCTCCGGTAGAGGACGGAGGGCCTTACTCAGGAGAACACACCGTTCCACCGCCACGGTCAACTCTCCCCGTTTGGTCCTGAAGGGATGGCCCTGAACACCGATAATATCGCCGGCGTCGATCCATTTCTTGAAAAACCCGTAGTCCTCCTCGCCCATGGTGTCCAAGCGGAAATAGAGCTGCATCGATCCGGTCTCGTCCTGCATGTTGGCAAAGGCCGCCTTGCCCTGCTTCCGAACCGTCATGAGCCGACCTGCCACGGAGAGGTGAACGTCCTTCCGGGACTGATCAACATCTATACAGTCGTACTCCTCACGAACCTGGGCCAGAACATGTTCCACGTCCCAGTTTTCGTGAACATAGGGGTCGTATCCCTCGTTTTCCCGAAGCCTCCGAAGTTTATCCAATCTCTGCCGGAGGATCTCATCCTCGGGCGCTACGGTGCCTCGTTCCTTCTCACTCATCGAACAGTCCCCTTTCAAAAAATTGCCGCCAGCGGCGGGTCAGATCGTGTACAGCAGCCCAACCGGAGACAGCTCCAATCGCCCGTTTATAGGGAGCACACCCCGGCACCCCGCAAAACATCCCGGACATCATCCGTTTCAGAAGAACAAGGGCCACTTTTTCCCCATGCAGGGAGACCAGATCGTCCGCCAGGGCAGCGAAGAGCTCCGCCCGATCCTCCAGAGACGCCCGAAGGAACGGGGAATCCTGGACATTATAGCCTAAGTAAGCCAGGATACGAGGGATAACGAAGGGATCGGCAACAGCGCCTCGGGCGAGGAACACCGAGACACATCCACCATCCAGGGCTTTGGTCACCGATTCAGGCCCCGTCATATCCCCTGAGGCCGAGATGAACCCCGGGAAAGCCCGAGCGACTCTAAAGACCTCGTTCAGATCCGAACATCCCTCATACCTCTGAGAGGCGGTTCTACCGTGGATGCCCACGTTATCCGCACCAGCCTCGATGAGGGCGGAGGCAAAAGTCAGGGTATCAGGCCCTCCGTCCCTGGAGACGATCTTGCGGATTTTAGGCCACACGGGCAACCCAAAAGTCTTAAGCCCCTGAACCATCGAGACGGCAATATCCAGCCGATCCAGAAGCCGAGCCCCAGCCCCCTTCTTCAGGACCTTGGGCATAGGACAGGCCATGTTGATGCCGATGCCGTCAAAAGGACCGCCAAGCTCCAGAGCCCTCTGGGCTCCCCGGAGCAAGGTATCCCGATCACCGGCAAAAAGCTGCAGGATCAGAGGGCCTTCATCAGGAGCCCGGGCCAGCATGCCAGCGGTCTTTTTGTTCTCTCGAATGAGCCCGGCACAGCTTACCATCTCGGTGTGAGCCAGCCCCACCCCCAGACGCCAGAACAGGCACCGGATTCCCGGAACCGTCACTCCGGCCAGAGGCGACAGCATGACAGGATTCCTCAGACTCACCCCCCCAACGGTCACGGGGCCGACAGTCACCGTTTTTGATCCCCCTGAACCCGATCGTAGATCAGGCGAAGCCCCTCCAGGGTCAGCCAGGGATCAACCGAATCTATGGTCTCGGAGACCTCGGCCATGGTTGAGGCATGGCCACCGGTAGCCACCACAGGGGTGACTGTTCCCAACTCCCTCCAGATATGGCGCACCAGGGCATCCACGGAACCAGCCGTTCCATAGACAACCCCGGACTGAATGGCCGTCTTGGTGGACACCCCGATAACGCTTTCGGGGACCTCCAGAGCCACTTGAGGAAGCTTGGATGTCTTGCCGAAGAGCGCGTCCATGCTCGTCACCAGCCCCGGCGAGATGGTCCCTCCCAGGTACGCCCCTTTCGGAGAGATCACGTCCAGGGTAATGGCCGTACCGAAGTCCACCACGATCAGAGGAGCTCCGTATTGAGCGACCCCGGCCACCGAGTTGACCAGACGGTCGGCCCCCACCTCCCACCTGTTAGCATAGGCGATCTCGATCCCCAGGTCCATCTCCGCCGATATCGACAGACACGTGGTGTTCAGGTACAACGAGACCGCCTCGACAAAGTTCTTGTCCAGGGCCGGGACCACACTGGATATGGCGGCCCCCGATATCTCCGAGGGAAGAACCGACGACACGTTCAGGAGATTGAGCAACAAAAGGCCAAGCTCATCGGAGGTCTTTCTCTCCGAGACGAGCCTCCAGTGGCAAACAATACGGTCATCGTCAAGAAGTCCGACCACGGTCGTGGTGTTCCCCACGTCAATACCAAGAAACATGGACAAGCCTCCTTTGACACACGGGGGCACATCGGCCCCATCAAAAAAGAACGATAGATCCCACCAAAACGACGATGACCCCAAAGGTCAGACAGGCCCGAAAAGGCGATATCCGAAACCGAAGGGCCAAAAGGGCAGCTAAAACCGACGCCGACAGGGCCGAAAGCCAGGGAGAGCAGCCTATGGACGGCCACCGCCACACGATCCAGGCACCCAGATCCCACAGAGCGAAGGCCTTCTCGGGAACGGCGGCCAAGACCCACCCTCCGGGCAGCCCAAGGACTGCCGGGATCGAGAGAAACACCGCAAGAGGGAGGAGAACCGCGAAAACTGGAACGGCGACGAGGTTCAAGAGCAACCCCGCAAGAGGCACAGAACCAAACGCTCCTGCTATAAGAGGAGCCGTCACGAACCAGAGAGCCGGACTTACCAGGACACATCTCACCCTCCCGGACAGAGTGGAAACCTTTGCCAGAGCAGTTATCGTCGTGGCACACAGCATAGAGAGCTGCCATCCGAGATCCCAGAGCCACCAGGGACGCCACACAAGAAGGGCTGTCCCCGCCGCCGCCACCGAGTTCACCCCGGAGGCTGGACGACCGTGCGCCACCCCCAGGAGCACCAACTGGATCATGACCGCAGCACGAAGGGCGCTGGCGGCCCCTCCTGCCAGAAGGACGTAGCCCCACACGATCAGCGATACCAGCCCCCATCCCAGGCGACGTCTGCCTAAAAAGAACCACGCCCAGGCAGCGACGACCCCCACGTGAAACCCCGAGACAGCCAGAAGGTGAGCCGTCCCCCACCGGGAGTGATCCCGAATCAGGTCGGGGTCCTTGACACCCAGGAGCATCGCCAGGAGATATCCCCTCGTACGGGGAGGCAGCCGTAAAAGAATCCTGCGGCGAAGCTCCCACCTGAGGACGTTCAGACTCCATCGAGATCGTAAAGGCGTCAAGGAACGGGGAATAACCTCGGCGGTCACGCCCCGGGCCAGCCAATACATCCGTTGGTCAAAACCACCCTTACGGGATGGCCGAAAAGGAAACGTCGGGCCGACGAGCCTCACGGCACTCCCTTCGGGAAGAGAGCGAAAAGCAGGCACCGTGACGAGAAACCGTCCCATATCGGTCTGAACGACCATCGCTCGCCGTCCACCCCAGGCCCGTTCCAGAACGACCGTCCCGGAACAATTGACCGTCTCCGGAGGCGAGGGAACCGTCAAACCCCGTGAGCAAAGCCATCCCACGATACCGCTCAGACAGACGACGAGAAGGGCACTCAGTCCCCGGCGGAGATCCCACCGTGAACAGAGACTCACCACGAAACCGAGGCACAGAGCCATAACCACGGCAGCCACAACCCAGTGAGGCGATCCATGAGCCAGGCATACGCCAAGAACCAGGGCCCCAAAGACAGGAAGCAGAGGTGCCTCGGCCAGGATATCCACGTCAGCGAACCGTCACCAGAGGACGCAGGACTTCCAGCTTGCGGGGACCGATACCCCGAACCTTCAGGAGTTCATCCACGGATCGAAAAGCCCCTTCTTTTCGACGGTAGTCCAGGATCCGGCCGGCAGTAACCGGCCCCACCCCGGGCAAGGCCATCAGATCAGTTTTGTCGGCTTGATTCAGGTTTACTGGTCGTGACGTGATCGGCTGTTCGGACGGGGCACGCCCTTTCGAAGAAGCCCTCTCCCCGGCACTTCTTCCGACACCGACGACTCCGGGCAAAGCTTCCTTAGCAGGGACGTGAAGATGGATCCCATCTGCCAGAGGAGCCGCCAAGTTCACCGCCACCGGATCAGCCCGAGGAGTGAGCCCACCCGCTGATTCCACCAGATGGTACGCCCGACTGTCGGGAGGCAGATGGTAGACCCCGGGGGACCGGACAGCCCCTGTGACATAGACCACCCACTGGGCTGGAGGCTTAGGCGTCGTTGTTGAGACGGGAACAGTCGAGGAGGAATCCCCTTCCGACACCTCGGAGACGGAAAGGTGCTCTGATGGAGCCGGCCCTGCCACGGTCGTCGGGAGACCACTCTCCCAGCGACCAGCGAAATGTCGAATCAGGCTCCCAGCCAGGACGAAACAGAGGAGCCCCACGAGGGGCAGGAGCAGTATCCTCTTTCCTTTACTTACCGCCAATCACAGCACCTCCCGATACGACAGTTTCTCATCACTCGACCGAGATCACACGTCCGTGCAGACACCAATTTTCGGCACGAAGAATCTCCACCTGGGCAAAGCGTCCGAGCCAGGACGACTCCCCGGGACAGAGAATCACTTTATCGGTTCCGGTCCGGCCCTGGATCAGGCCATCGCCCTTGGGAGCTACGCTGTCGAGCAGTATGCGATATCGTCGCCCCACCAGGGCCCGGTTGATTTCCATGGCGATGGAGGCCTGAAGCCGGTTGATCTCACCCAATCTACGCTGTTTTTCCTCCCTGCTCAGTTGATCCTTCATGGACGCCGCCGGCGTCCCCGATCGGGGCGAATACGCAGCGGTGTGGACCAGATCGAACCGAAACCGTCGAATCGCCGCCATCGACGCCTGAAACTCCTCCTCCGTCTCGCCGGGGAATCCCACGATCAGGTCGGAGGTCAATCCAACCTCGGGAAGCCCCGATCGGATCATCTCCACCGTCCGGGCGTATTCCTCAAGGGAATACCGGCGGTTCATCCTCTTGAGAATTCTGTCGCTTCCGGCCTGGATGGGCAGGTTTATCCCGGGACAGATGCTGGGGTGGGACGCCATAACCTCGACCACGTCACTGGTGAGGTCGTTGGGGTAGGACGTGAGAAATCGAACCAGCTCCACCCCGTCGGTCTCGGCCACCTCCCTGAGGAGGTCGGAAAAACGATAGTTCTCCAGATCCGATCCGTAGGTATCCACGTTCTGCCCCAAGAGGGAGATCTCCTGAACCCCCTCGCCCACGAGTTCCCGAACCTCTCGCATGATATCCCCGGGAGGACGGGACTGAAACCGCCCCCGAACGTGCGGAACGATACAGTACGTGCAGAAATTATCGCATCCGTAGGCTATCGTCACCGATGCCCGCCACGGGTTGATCCGATACACGGGCGTCACGTCCAGATCGTGAACCGACCGGGGATCCTGGTCGATCAGGTCTACCGTCTCCCCGGCCATGATCCGCTCCACCCCAGATGGCACGCCGCCCAGGCTCCGGGGACCGGCCACCAGCCGAAGCCAGGGGAAACGGCTCATCATCTCTCGCCCCACGTTCTGAGCGATACATCCCACCAGACAGACCAAGGGCCCCCGGCGAGACTCCCAGGACAGACGATGGCGGCCCAGCTCGCTCCAGACCTTATGTTCGGCCTTATCCCGTATACTACACCCGACGTAGAGGACGACGTCGGCGCTCTCCTCTGGAACCTCACGCCACCCCCGAAGGATCAGGGCCGTCCGAAGCCGGTCCCCATCGTAGGCGTTCATCTGACATCCGTATATCTTTATAGCAAAACTCCCCACCGATTCCCCTCCAGTTCGTATGGACAGCCCCTCGTCCATGGACCATCACAACTCAAGGTATCTTACCGTAAAAATCACGGTAAAAAAAGGAGACCATAGCCCCCGACCGCTAAAAAAGGAGGAGCTACCCTGGGGATCGAGGCAGCTCCTCACGTCGTCGCGCTGTCAACTGTCACTTGTCCTCTGTCAGCTATTCATTCTCCATTGTCCATCATCACGCTCCGGCTTCGTACATCGCCTTTAGGGAGAAAGCTCAAAAGGCGGGGACAACCCCTCCGCCGTAGCTCTCAAGAATGAAGCGTCGCACCTTGTCGCTCTGAAGGATCGCGACCAGGGCTTTGACAGCCTGACCGTTCTGCTCCCCTGACCGGACGGCCACGATGTTGGCGTAGGGGGATTCCTCCCCCTCCAGGACGAGGGCGTCCTCGGTCGGTTTGAGCCCCGCCTCAATGGCGTAGTTGCCGTTGATGACCGCTCCGTCCACGTCCTGAAGCACCCGCGGCAACTGGGCCGCCTCGATGGATTTGAAGCGGATCTTTTTAGGGTTTTCCACCACGTCCAGCTCGGTGGCCTCCAGTCCCGCCGAGTCTGAGAGCCTGATGAGCCCCCGGGCCTGAAGGAGCAAAAGGGCACGCCCTCCGTTCACGCTGTCGCTCGGGATGGCGATGGTCGCCTCCTGAGGGATGTCCTCGAGGCGGGCGTGTCGTTTGGAGTAGAGCCCCAGGGGCTCCACATGGATAGCCCCGGCCGAGACCAGATCCAGCTTGTGGTCCCTGACAAAGCTCTTCAGATAGGGCAGATGCTGAAAGAAATTTGCGTCCAGCTCGCCTTCCTGAAGGGCCAGGTTTGGTTTCACGTAGTCGGTGAACTCCACGATCCTGAGCTCGATTCCCTGATCGTGCAGATCGTCCCTGACCAGATCGAGGAGCTGGGCGTGAGGCACAGGGCTGGCCCCCACGACCAGAGCCTGGGACGCCCAGGCTCCACTCACCGTCAACAGAACGAGGACAGCTCCCAGGATCGTTCTTCCGTATGCCAGTGTCTTCTTCATCTTCTCATTCCTCTCTGACGTCTCATCACGTCCATCGAAATTATGTATATGGCACATCCGAGAGGGGCCGCAGATCCCCCCTTGAGATCACCCCAACGCCCATCAGAGATTTCGACTGAGATAGGCCGCCAGACGGTTCCCCAGGGCCTGAATCCCCTGGACCATGACGACGATCACCAGTACCGCTGCGATGAGCACGTCGGTCTGAAATCTGTGAAAACCGTATCGAATAGCCAGATCCCCCAGTCCTCCCCCACCGATGGCTCCCGCCATGGCCGAGTAGCCGATGATGTTGATCACCGTGAGGGTACCGCCCAGGACAAGCCCGGGAAGCGCCTCGGGGATCATGACCTTCAGGACCACGTCACGAACCCGTGAGCCCATGGCTAGTGCCGCCTCGATCACTCCGGGATCGACCTCCTTGAGAGCGCCCTCCACGATCCGGCCCACAAAGGGTGCGGCACCGATGGACAGCGGAACCACCGTTGCCGTGGTTCCTATGGTGGTTCCCACCACAAGCCGAGAGAGGGGAAAGAGCACGATCATCAGGATGATGAAGGGAAAGGAGCGAAGGACGTTGACCGCTCCATCCATAATCTGATAAAGTCGGGGACTCTCCAGAAGCCCCCCTTCCCCGGTCAGGATGAGAGTAATTCCCACGGGAAAGCCGAGAACCACCGCAAAAAAGGACGAGAGAGCCACCATGTACAGGGTCTCGCCTGTAGGAGCCACAAGCATCTCGCCTATTCGAAGCCATCTATCCATTCCAGACCACCTCCAGAGCCAGTCCCTGTTCCCTGAAAAAACTCAGGGCCTCGTCTATCGCGCCGGATTTTCCCGAGAGCTGTACCGTCAGATTACCTACCTGGCTCGCGTACAGTCTGTCGATCTCGCCAGCCAGGATATTCACGTCAACGCCGGAGTGCCAAATCGCCCTGGAGACCACGGGCAAGCTCGCCGAAGCGCCCTCGAAACGCAGGATATACACGGGGCATCCTGCCATTCGGGGGAGATCGTCCCAATCAGGTCCCCTTCTGGGAAGTTCCGTGAGGAGCTCCCTGGCCGCGTCGGTTCGGGGATGGAGAAAGACCTCCCGCACTGGCCCCTCCTCCACCACGCATCCAGCGTCCAGAATGGCGACACGATGGCAGATCTCCCGTATGACGTCCATCTCGTGGGTGATGAGGACGACGGTCAACCCCATGCATCGGTTTACGTCCTCCAGAAGATGAAGGATGGATCGGGTCGTCCTGGGATCCAGAGCGCTGGTGGCCTCGTCGCACAGAAGGACCTTGGGTCTGGGCGCCAACGCCCGAGCGATGGCGACCCTCTGTTTCTGACCTCCGCTGAGCTGAGCTGGCCAGGCACCGGTTTTGTCGTCCAACCCCACCAGAGACAGCATCTCTTTCACCCGTTCGTTCACGGCATCCTGACGCCATCCGGCGATCTCTAGAGGGTAGGCCACGTTCTGCCAGACGGTTCGGGATTTCAGGAGATTGAAGTGCTGAAAGATCATGCCGATGCTCCGCCGGGTCAGGAGAAGTTCCGCAGGAGCAAGGCATCCCAGATCGACACCGTCCACCAGAACCCGTCCAGATGTCGGCCTCTCCAGACGGTTGAGCAGCCGAAGCAGGGTCGATTTTCCAGCGCCGGAGAGGCCGATGATCCCGAAGAGCTCCCCGGTGCGAACCTGGAGAGAGACATCCCGGAGAGCCTCCACGACCAGGCCATCCGGCGACTCATATCGCTTCGTCACGTCATACAGGTCTATCACCGACAACACCCCTTCACATCACAAAAAGGCCCTCCGACAGGAGGGCCGTTCAGGATCATCGCTCCTCATCGATGTTAGCAGGACCACCTTACCCCCTTGGGCAGGTTGGCGCAGGATCAACGAGCTAACTCTCTCCCCTGACTCTGGATAAACAGCTTATTCAGTTGCTGGAGACCATACCACATTTTCGGCATAAACGCAAGCTGCAGGTGTTTAATACATCCGTTACATCGAGACCGTACCCATAGTCTCACATCCATTGGATTTGAACGACGGACTCTAGTTGACGTCACAGAACTAAAGCGATAAAATTCGGAGAACCGATTTAAATCCACAAGCTTAAGGAGGTCTTTTCATGGTCACACAAGGAAAGAAACGCTCTTCATTTCCACACGTATTTGTCATACTTCTTTCCATAATGGTCGTCGCGATGGTAGCTACCTGGTTCGTTCCCGCCGGAGAGTTCAACAGGCAGTTGGACCCGAAAAGCAACAGGACCGTCATCGTCCCCGACAGCTTTCACTCGGTCGAACAAGCGCCGGTCGACCCGTTCCAGATGTTTGTGGCGGTCCAAAAGGGGATGACCCAGGCAGGATCGATCGTCTTTTTTATATTCATCGTCTTCTCCTCCATTTACGTGGTGATGTCGACAGGCGCGATAGACGCCTTCATAGCATGGATGGTTCGTAAGGCCAGCTCCAAGCCGGGCTCGGTGAACGTCACCTTTACTGTGCTTATGGCGGTGTTCATGATATGGGGCTCCACCGGTACCCTCTCGTATGAGGAGATGATCGCCTTCGTCCCGATATTCTCCAGCCTCGCCCTCGCTCTCGGGTACGACCCCATAGTGGGACTGGCCGTCTCCTTCGTCTCGGTGGGAATCGGATTCGCATCCGCCACGATCAACCCTTTCACCATCGGGGTGGCGCAGAAGATATCAGAACTTCCGTTATTTTCGGGGTTGATCTACAGATTATTGATACTGGTGGTCATGGGAGGCATCACCATAGCCTGGACGCTCAGATATGCAAAAAAAATCAAGGCTGATCCGTCTAAAAGCGTGGTGATCGACCTTGACTTTGGAGACCTGGCTTTCGACGAGTCGAAGATCAACCTCCAGTTTACAAAAACCCACCAAATAGTCCTCATGGTGTTTTTGATCACCATACTGATCGCAGGGTTCGGGCTTTTGAAACTTCACTGGTACATCAACCAGCTCGCCGGTTTGTTCCTCATCATGGGGATAGTGGTCGGCATAGTGAACAGGAAGACCCCCAACCGAATCGCTGAGCTTTTTGTTGAGGGCATGAGTAAAGGGGTTCTCTCAGCCATGGTGGTCGGCGTAGCTCGCGGGATACTCGTCGTACTCTCGGAAGGCAAGATCGTCGACTCCATAATAAACGGCATGGCAAATCTTTTAGGGCAGGGATCGGCGTACCTGAGCTCCGTCGGGATGCTGCTGTTCCAGACCCTTATGAACTTCCTGATACCGTCGGGCTCTGGACAGGCTGCCACGACCATGCCCATCATGGCCCCTCTTGCCGATCTGTTGGAGGTCAAAAGACAGGTGGCCGTACTGGCTTTCCAGTTTGGCGACGGATTCTCAAACCTTCTCTGGCCAACCGGTTTCATACTCATAGGATGCATACTGGCCAGAGTTCCACTCAGCCGATATCTGCGCTGGTTCCTCCCCCTTTTCGCAGTCCTGTTCGCAGTCCAGGTATTGTTCCTCTGGGGAGCCATAGCCATAGGGTACGGCCCGTTTTAACCCTGAGGGCTCAATAGAATGGCTGAAGATAACTCGATGAATACCCTCCTGAACAGGCTGAAGGAGATCTCCCCCGTAGCAGAGAGGTTGGCTCTTGACCTCTGGAACAACCCTGAGCTGGGCCTGGAAGAAAGATACGCCGCCGACAGATACGAGGAGATTCTGTCCCGAGAGGGTTTCAACGTTCAAAGAGGAATAGGAGACCTGGATACGGCTATCTCGGCGAAATGGGGCTACGGCTCCCCTTGTATAGGGTTTCTGGGAGAATACGACGCCCTTCCGGGGATGACGAAAGATGGCGGCCCGGGACACGGATGCGGACACAACCTTTTGGGTGCCGCATCTCTGGGAGCTGCCATGGTACTGAAGAGACACATGGAAGATCTGAAACTGAGAGGAACGGTCGTTTTCTACGGCTGCCCGGCTGAGGAGAACAACGGAGGAAAGGTCTACATGGCAAGAGACGGCTGTTTCTCCGAGCTGGACGCAGCCCTGACCTGGCATCCTGCGGACGTAAACGCCGTGTGGGAAGCCGGAACTCTCGCCCTGAACGCCTGTAACTTCATCTTTAAAGGACTGACCTCTCACGCGGCCAAATCGCCAGAGGCCGGTCGAAGCGCCTTGGACGGAGCCATTCTGATGGACGTCGGGGTCAACTACCTGAGAGAGCATATGATACAGGAGGCCCGTATCCACAGCGTTATATCGTCCGGCGGAAAGACTCCCAACGTAGTGCCGGCCGAGGCGACCATATGTTACTACGTCAGGGCACCGAGACGAGATCAGGTGGAGCCCCTTTTCGAGAGGGTGATCAACTGCGCTAAAGGAGCGGCTCTGATGACCGGCACGTCCTTCGAGATAGACATGATAGACGGGCTGTACAATTATCTGTCCAACCCGGTACTGAACGGCATCGCCTCGGAGATCATGGCGAAGCTTGGAGGACCGGACTTCGACGAGGAGGACCGAAAGAAAGCCGCTACGCTGCAATCCAGCCTGCCAGAGAAAACGGTACAGGAAGTCCTCAGAAACTACGGAACCACCGCCGATGTTCTGGGGCAGCCACTGAGCGACGTCTATCTTGCAGGAGGAGGCCCCATGGCAAAGGGGAAAAC
>PDWJ01000690.1_pt1 | contig 50764 bp, 35 predicted proteins | sample 1430881 | NCBI WGS metagenome assembly PDWJ01 (sample SAMN01162460, study PRJNA174530) | Oral metagenome, whole genome shotgun sequencing project. | biome: Marine environment; feature: Marine mammal; material: Swab sample of the gingival sulcus; isolation source: swab sample of gingival sulcus...
GAACCAAGTGGCGGGCAACCATTTTCGGAACCGCTTTCAGCAAGAAATTTCCAGCTACATAGATGCCCACACCCTGCACGACATCAGAACCCCGGCCGAATTTTATGGCAGCCTGCGCTCTTTAACCTCACTCCCTTCCGGGTTGGCAATGGGATCGCTTTTACAAACTGGCTGCAACAACAAACAATGAACGGTGTCTTGACCGAAGGGGAGAAAAAGTGGTTGCGCCAAGCGGTAAACGCCTCAAGGCCAATATTAGAAACCGGCGCAGAAGCAATTATCAAAGCATTTGTAGGGGAAATCGTAAGCTGAGACAGCAACAGCACGGCACAAAATAGCCGACAGCAAAAAATCAGACGGAAGCTTTTTGTTTACAAAACATAACATTGCGGGTCAGATATGCTCATGCTATAATTTAGCTTATTATTGTCAAGTAGATGCATCATCATTTTTTACCCGTCATGAAATGCACAAGAGGGGAATTACCTTTTTGTAAGCGTTCAGTCCCTCAAGACCTGACCGGTTTTTTGGGGAACGGCTTGACAGGCAATTCCTCTAGTAGCAACCTGTCAGGTCGAACGGTTACAACTCCTTTAAAGAAGGGACCATATGCCGCTTGAGTTATGGGGGGCAGCGGATTCGATAGCTTTGTCGTTTCCGCAACGTCCGCTCGAATACATCTTATTGCTGTTGTATCTTTCCCTATTCGCTTACCTTCTGTACCTCCTGCGCAACCATTTCCGCAACCTGATAGCCCAAGATTGGTATCTCATTGCCGGATTAGCAGCCGCTGGCCTGATTACCAGCCAACTATTTCCCATCCCCCTCACCTTCAACAATCAACTTGCACCTCTTTCAGCTGCGATAAATCCAATCACAGTTTTGGTGCCGTTTGCCGTCGTCCCCCTTATGTTTGCCGCTGCACGTGTAAACCCAGCAGGAACACTCCTGGTGGGCATGGCAACTGGATTGGGTGTCTCCTTAGGGCAAACGCATCATCTCTATCCAATTTTTGATTACAGCTTTGTCGGCCTGGTAATGGCCTATTGTGTGCACCAACCATACCAGGGAAATTTGTTTCATTGGCTGCGCAAACCTATCCTGGCCGGTTCCCTGAGCATGGCTGTGTTAGCTGTCATTTTAGGCATCGCCACCTTCGTCAGTGCAGATACCGCAGCCAGCAATTGGGCCGCCTTTGATTTTGCCACCTCTACGGCTGCAGCTAACTTCATCCCGCTGGTCACAGAAGGGCTCATTGCTGGCGGGATGGTCATGCTGATATGGTTGGGCGCCCCTCAGCTTAAACCATCAACGGCAAACTTGACCCCAACTCCATGGCAGCGCAGCCTGGGTCAGCGGCTAACCTTAAATTTCTTTTTATTTGCGGCAGTTGTCCTCATTTTGATGGTATTTGTGGTCTACAATGTTGCCGTATCTGTCTCAACTAAACTTGTTGTGAGCCAGATGGCTCATAATGCCCAAACTGTGTCTGCAGAAATTCCTGATTTCCGAAGTAACCTACAAAATTTGTTGTATATGAACCCAGACACCACTGAGTTGTTAAGCCAAGATAAGACAGAACACGAGAAGGCTTTACAACAATTATTCCGGGTCAGTCCTTTTTACAGACGGATTTTCCTGGTCAATGAAGACCAAACGATCAGCAGCTACTTCCCCCAGGATAATGAGAATGTTGCGCTGTCTGAGATGGAGAAAACGGCCGTTCTCGAGGCAATTCTGGAAAACCGGTCTGCTACAACTCCAGCCAATTCCACAGCAGACGAATACATCGTCAGTTTTGTCGTGCCTGTGCTGGATGAGGCAGGTCGGCCAACCGCAGCTTTAGTGGGGAGAGTGCCACACATTTCACTCAACGAACTGATCGTTGGCCTGGATGGCGTCGTGGGGAGAGGCACTGGCTTTATCGTCGATGAACGTGGCGAAATCATTGCGCACGCAGAAAACGAAAAACTACTCAATGATTGGCAGCCTCCCACCGAATTGGTACGAGAAATCGCCACCAACGACAAAGACCCCGGAACAGCCTACCAGGGGCGCAACAACCAGACAAATGCCCGAGAACTCATTTATTTCGTCAAAGGGGAGACCCATCCCTGGACAGTCGTGATAACGGCTCCTTACGATACAGTCTTAAACCTGGCATTAAGCATCGGGCTCCCGCTATCCGTCGTCATGATTGTCATCACAACCCTGTTCTACGCCATATTCCTCTTCATTGGGCGAGACATCACCCGCCCAATCACAGATTTAGCGCAAGCCTCCAAAAACATGGCCGAAGGGGATTCCTGGTATCCAGAACGCATCGAAAAACGAGATGATGAAATCGGACAACTCAGCCGTGCCTTTACCAACATGCAGAGTGCCATCAAACAACGTTTGAATGAATCATCCTTGTTGCTCGATGTCAGCCGCGATGTATCAAGCAGCCTCGACATCACCCAAGGCATGCCAGCCATCTTGCGCGGTGCCTGCCAAGGCACCAATGCTGCCGGGGCACGAGCTGTGGTTCAAAACCCGAGCAACAATCAACCACTCACTTTTGGAGAGGGTGCCGCTGCTCACCCCATGGCCAAGCTAGATAGAGCGATCATCAACGCCCTGCGTAACAAATCTGAGCTGATTTTAGAGACCCCTGCAGCAGTCGTGACCGCGCTCAATCTTAATAAAAATGAGACACCAACCATACAAGCTCTGATTGCCCTCCCCCTCTATTTCAAAGAACGATTCCAAGGAATGATTTGGGTTGGGTATCGCACGCCACACCAATTTGACACCAATGAGCAAAATTTGCTCAACACCATGGCAGGCCAGGCTGCTATTTTAGTAGAAAATGCGCGACTATATGCCAATTCAGAAGGGGGTCGGCGGCGATTATCGGCCGTTCTGGCAAGCACTTCTGATGGCGTCATTGTCACAGACCAAACAAAACGGGTGCTGCTCATCAACCGCGCCATGGAACACATTTTCAACTTGCATGCTAACGAAGTAATCGGACGCCCCGTTCATGATGTTTTGCCCGTGCCCTTACTAGTGGAAGCCCTCACCAGCGATGACGAGTCAGTTCGTAATCCCGAAGTGCCTGTTGATAATGACAAGATCTATTACGCCAGCATCTCAACTATTGTAGGCAACGATAGGCAAGTTATGGGACGGGTAGCCGTACTCCATGATATTACCCATCTCAAAGAAATTGACGCCATGAAATCTGACTTTGTGGCTACAGTTTCTCATGATTTGCGCAGCCCCCTCACCTTCATGCGCGGCTATGCCACTATGCTCACCATGATTGGTGACATGAATGAGAAGCAGGAAGATTATGTCAATAAAATCCTGGGGGGCATCGATCAAATGGCTAAATTGGTAGATGACTTGCTCGATTTAGGCCGCATTGAATCAGGCACCACATTGCGCGGGGACATCATCGAAGTGGAGCCACTCCTGGCTGATTTAGCCACAGAACATTGGCAGCATGCCTATATGAGCGGTATTAAGCTGGAAGTGAATGTAAATCCAAAAGATATGGTCTTTGTGGGTGACAAACGACTTATACGCCAGGCATTGACTAACTTAGTGACCAATGGCATTAAATATGCCCCAGACAGCGGCCTTATGCAGTTGAAAGCTGAGAGGGGCAAAGGTGAGATTGTTTTCAGTGTTGCCGATCATGGCTCTGGCATTGCCCCAAAAGATCAAATGCGTCTCTTTGAACGCTTTTATCGCGCCCAGGAAAAGGGAACAGAAAAAGTCAAAGGGTCAGGGTTAGGTTTGGCAATTGTTAAATCCATTGCGGAAAAACATGGGGGACGTGCCTGGTGCCAAAGTGTGAAGGGCACGGGCAGCACATTTTATTTGGCTATTCCGTTGTCTGGAAATGGTTCGTAGTTACTGACTGTTTTTCCCTATTTTTCGATCCTGTATTTAGATGCTGACGCAGGTGTTGTGCCTAAAAAGCGAGCCCCAAGCCAACATAAGGTCATGGTGGGAAGGAATTGTGTCAGGGGCAGTAAGCCTTCCACCGCGGCCACCCCTCTCAATGCTTTTAGTCCCAAGCGATCTAAAACCACCCAACTTAACGGAGCGGACAGGATATCCAGGGCAAAGTCCAACAAGTCGATTGTAATCACAACGACCAACGGCGTATAAAGCAAGGTCTCTGTGAAATCAGCGCCTGCTGGCACATCAATGCGCTTGAGCAAACGCACCACGAAAATCAGCAAGAGCAACCCAACTATTAAACTGATGGCCATGGCTGCTAAGATGATAATTCCTAATTGCTGTAAAAAATCTACTTCCATCATTTATTCCCTACGCTGCCAATATTGTCCAGGCAAAGATAAAAACCACGAATAAACCCGCGATTAGCTGAACGGCCGTTGCTATGCCCCAGCCCTTTAGCCCTCCTTTACTGGCTCGCCATGCCTGATTCCAATCTCGGCGCTTGTGATACTCTCCTAGCAGAATCCCCAGCGCATAACCGATAATCGTACCTACAATAGGCAGGGGAATTAAAAACGACCCGGCGATAGCCCCAATCATACCTGTGATGAGCGTACGCTTCGCCGCACCTGCTTTCTGGGTGCCAAATATCGGAAGCCACAAATCAGAGGTGCCCGCAACGAATAAGATGAGCGTTAAAAAGAAAAACATGCCCAAGGAGATAACTTCAAACCCAAAGCGCCAAACATACATGCATAAACCAAGCCAAATCATAAAAACACCAGGCAAGATCGGGAAAAATACCCCAATCAAACCAACAATCATAAATGCCATGATTAACACAGTAATGAGCGAATTAATGATAGTCAAGTTGAATTATCTCCTATCCCTTTAAACATGATGGTGCTTTGAGGAATGCAGTTTGCACATTCTACATGTTGATGGTGCATATCATCTGTCAACTGACCTCTATACGCAAGAAATATCATAGAGTTTTATAGGATTGTAAAAATCTTTGGAATACACCGCCTAAGTATGGGCGGAAAGGAACCATCGCTCGAAAAGGAGATTCTAAAAGTTGTTCATCAGTAAGGCGATTCACTTTTTGCCAGGTGTATTTATTGGGCATTTGTGCAAACCAGGAGGCAAAGTGAGGCAGCCAATGGGTAAGCACATGCAAGCAGCGCGCCGCAGGAATAGCCCGGCGCACCGCACGTCCATTGAACTTTCTGCCTAAGCGAGCAGACATGGTCAGCAAATAGCTATCGATCATGGTCTCATCAGATAACGGCCGTTCCCGACGCACCAGTAATTGCGTTTGATTCTCTCTCTCAAAAATTAAGTCAAACTGTTCTGTAAAGCTCACCAGATCCAACACACCCGGCCCAATGGCAACTTTCTGCCAATCCAGTAGATAATACTCTGCAAACAAAGTCAAACGCCAATGGTGAGAATGTGGATTGCCATGCAGCAGAGTTAAGGGCAAATGCTTCAGGGGCTCCAACATCGGGACAGGGTCATCGAGCAAATCAGCTATTGCTGTTAAGTGACTTTCCCCCAAGACGCCCGGCCAACCGCCCAGACTGCGCATCACCAACAAGCCGTTTGCTGCTTTTAAAAAAATCTCAGCCAACCGCCCCGCATGATAGATGGCATGTTCAGATAAAACGGCGCCAGGCCCTTGCTCAAAATAGGCAGGATGCAATTCGAGCAGATCTTCCCATGTTGTTTGCCGGCCTTCGATAAAGTGCGGCAGCCCGCTCTTGCGCAAAACTTCAGCATTTTGCCAATAGAGCGTGTGGCAATCAGCTAGTTGCTCAATAAGATGTTCAACATGTTGGGATGTCCACTTTTCTGCAGGGAAATGATTAGGAACATCATCTAAAATCAACCAGCCCCCTCGTTCATGAGCATGGATGTAATGACAAGATGGTGTTAAATCTGGAAAATCATGCTGCCACCTCTGATAAAACAATGTTTCTGCACGATTGGTATGTTTGCCAATGAAGGTGATGGGATCGGTGTGGTTGGCGAGGGTCAGGTGATAACGGCTCACCGGATGATCATAAGGCGCCCCTTTGGCTGTTCGTAGATGCTCGACGGTAACGGCCGTTACCACCACATTGTCAGTTGAAATAATCTCACGCAGCAACATAGACCAGGCTTCTGGTTCACGGTTTTGCAATTGCGCAACATCCACTTGTGACGAATTCATGACGGCAAACATTGTAAAATGCATGCAGCAAAGTTGCAAACAGGTGATTTTTCAGGGAATCTTGTTACTATTCCAGAGAGAAAAACAGGGAGACTTACATGAGGCTGCAAGGAATTGTCTCAATCTTAGACCAACAACACGTGCAAATCGTTGAAAACCTATGGGCAGAAATGCGCACCCAATTGGGAATCGCCCCCCCCCGACGCCACAACAGTGCCACACGTGTCCTACCACGTCGCTGAATCGTATGATGAGGCAAAGGTCATTGACGTTTTAAGGGAAGCAGCCACACAAGAACGGCCGTTTACCATCAACGCTACAGGCATCGGCATCTTTCCCGCACCCAACCCCATCATTTACGTCCCCGTCGTGCGCAGCCTATACCTGACACAGCTACACGCCAAATTATTCCCGCGCCTCAGTGCCACCGCCCTAAACAACAACGCCTACTACGCTCCAAAGGCATGGATTCCCCACATCACCCTCGGCCACAGCGACATCTCTATCGAGCAGCTCGGCACCCTCACTCAATGGCTGCATCAACAAGCCATCAACTGGACCATCACCATCGACAACTTCTACTTACTCACAGACGACACACAGAGACTTGTTCAGGAATTTAGAGTGACATTCGGTAATCATTGAGCAACTAACAACAGTTTGGATTACAATCCTTTTCTTGCCAATTCCGCGTTTGCCGATTATAAATCGCCGCCGAGGAAAAAACATGAACAACGAACAACAGATTTTTGACGACGAGACCTGGGCACAGCTGCCTAATTTTATTCAACATCTCCCCGAACCCCTTTACCTGATTGTGTGGGGCGACGAACATGCCACTATGCGCGAAAAGGAGGCCGCCCGGCTGTGCCGCACATTGGCTGACCATTTTGACGTGATCCAATTCCAAATGCTGCCACAGCGCATCAACTACCCTTACTGGCCTGTCATCGGCGTCATGCGGGGCACGCAAGACGAGTATGAAGATGTAGGGGTGCGTCTGGTGGGGCTGCCTGCGGGCTATCAGATGACTTCGTTCATCACAGCAATGCAAGCCGTCTCTTTTCAAGGCTCTACGCTAGACACAAAAACACGCCTCCAACTGCATAATTTGGCAGATGCCGTACGGCTAGAATTGATAACGGCCGTTGACGATGAAGCCGGCGCACTCATAGCCCAACCCATATTCAACATGGCCGCTGTCAACAAGCATATCCGCGCCCACCTCATCATGGGCGACAACTTCCCCCAAGCCATCTGGCAGAACTCCGTCTACAGCCTTCCTCATTTATCGATAAACGGCCGGGTGCACATCTCCGGCGTGGTAAACGAAGAAACGATAGTGCAGCATATGGCAAAAGCAGTTAAGTGCGCACCCATAAATAAGTGACAGCATTGATGAATGCCCTTCAAGTAACCTTTAAGCAGCCTGGTCATAAAATCCTCTCAGCGGCTCGCCTAATGGGCTACTTGACGAATCGCCATACAATCCAGGTGGCCATGGCAGCACACAGGAAAAACAGACCTATGAAAGCCAGCTGGATGCTGATAGCCTCGGAAGAGAAGATGGGGTTGTCCGGATGAAGCACCAGAGGAGCACTGTAGATGATCCAGGCCACCGCCGCAGGAATGACCGCCAGCAGCAAACCGCGCACCCGCATCTGCGCAATCCACACGTTTAGCACCAGCATGATGGTGACAACGGCAACGCTTTTGAAAGCGGCCGCCATTCGTGGTTCCTGCCAAAACACCCCTCCCCAATTGATGTGAGAAGCGATAGCACTCATAGCCACCCCCGCCACGAAAAAACCATAGGCTGTCCAGCCCAATATCTTCATCCAATGTTCTAATTTTTCGTTCGCGGTGATAAGAACTGCCAACCCAAACAGTCCAGCGAGAACAAAGCCAGCCATGCCTGTCCAAGTGAGCGCCACATGAATGTACACGGTGCGGATACCTGTGCCTAGTGTGGCCTCTTCTGGAGCGAGATAGAGGAAAAAGAGAACGGCCGTTACCAATCCCCCTAGCACCAACCACGGTATAGGTCGTCGTCGTATCTTGTCTAATGAACGCATGCCAGAATCTTAGCACGCCCCTCCCCGAAAAACGACCTCATTCTTCAACGTGAAAACGGAGAGAGCGCCGAGAAAATCCATAAGCGAAGCGGCAAAATCCAGGCTCATCTGCGTGCATCTGCCCCCCTGCCGCTTTCATCATCCAGCAGATTGTCATCGGTGCCCGTGGCGTCCAAGCAAAACGCTTGTCCATAAATGAGAATAACCAAGGAGAATAGCTTTTTCCCCTGGACAAGAACGTCAGCGAAGCTATCCTTATAGTATCAGGCAGCACACCGGTTACAAGAGCGGTTTCGCCTTATGAAATAACAATGAACGAGATGGGTCGTGAATAACCCTCCATAACAAACTAAAATCAAAACTTTGGGGGTTCCCAGATCATGGATTGACCTTACTCGACGAGCCCCCTCAAGGATCTACCCAAACCTATGCAGCCAGCTAATTCAAAAAAAACAAGCACCCAAACCTGGATCATTTTTATTGGTGGCATGTTAGTTGCCCTTTGTGTCCTTTGCTTTTTAGGCGTCAGCCTTGCCGGCGCAATATTGTGGTATCGCTATGATCCAGACGTGGTAACCCCAACAGAAACTCCGCCAACGGCCGTTATCTCCCAAGTTACCCCGCACGCCACAACGCCCCCCGCACTCACAGACACCATCCAGCCTACGTATACCCAGTCGCCCACAGCCCCACCAGCAACACTCATTCCTGTACCAGACATACTCTTTATCCCACCAGATGAAGTCGAGCAACAGACCGTGCCCCCCAGAGCGGCTGCCGATTTAGAGATGCTGTTCAACACGCAATATCCAGTGCATGAGCAATTTGAGGCAGCAGAACGACTGAGTGCCCACAAATACGGTGAACGCACGGTCACCACACCAGCATATGCCCTGGGTGATAAACAAAATTTTATCATTGCCGATGGAGAAACGACCATTGAAGCTGCCCTTTTAGGCATTACAGACCATACTTATTTCTGGGTTGAGGATGGCCTCGATTACAACGTTAGTGAAGTGCAAGCCATTGCTGACCGTCTGGAGAACGATTACTATCCTCGTTTAATCAATCTATTTGGTCAAGAATGGCAGCCAGGGGTTGATAACGATCCACATTTCAGCATCCTGCATATATCTGGTGAGTCAAACGCCAGTGAACTTGGCTACTTCAGCAGCACAGACGAATACCCTCAAACCCTATACACCGACTCCAATCAGCAAGAGATGGTCTACATGGTCATGGGCAACCTGGATCTGGGTGAAGAGTTATATTGGGGCACATTGGTTCACGAAATTCAGCATCTGATTCAATGGTATATCGATCCCAATGAATCGACCTGGCTAAATGAAGGACTATCCCAGTTAGCAGAAATCTACATTGGCTTCGACACCGTCGCCACCATCGACTACATCCGTCACCCAGAAACTCAACTGAACACCTGGGATTACGAAACAACCGCCGTGGATGCCCATTACAGCGGCGCGTACCTATACGCAGTTTATCTATGGGAGCAATTAGGCGAAACAGCCATACAAGAACTCTCTCGCCATCCGGCTAACGGCATGGCTTCCATCCAGGCAATTTTGCAAGGATATGCGCCAGAACGCAGTTTGTCTGACTTTACCGCAGATTGGGTGGCCGCAAATTTCTTAGACAATCCTAACGCCGGATCACGCTATGCCTACACAGCTTTGGATTTAAGCACGCCAACTTTTAAATGGCGCATCAAAGAACTGCCTCAAGAAAAAATATTTACCCTGGATCAATTCGGCACCCACTACATTGATCTCAGTATATATGGCCCCGTTACCGTCAAATTTGCCGGTGACACCACAGCCTCACTATTCAGCATCCTGCCTCGTAGCGGCGAGCAAATCTGGTTTGCTCCCAGCCAAGACGAAACGAACGCTCACCTAACCGCCAATTTCGACTTGACAGCCCTCACTAGTGCTACCCTCACCTTCTCTGCCTGGTACGACCTTGAAAAAGAGTTTGATTTTGCTTATATCTCCATCTCCACAGATGGCGGGGAAAGTTGGGAGCTGTTGCTGCCGGATCATACATCGGCTGGAAAATATGGACCCTCTTATAACGGCCGTTCTGAATTGGAAAACGATCACCTGAATGGTTGGGTCAAAGAGTCTATCTCGCTCAACAGTTACGTAGGACAACCCGTTCTGATCCGGTTTGATGTATTGACTGATTCTGCCATATTGGGTCAGGGATTCGCCATCGACGATATAGCCATTCCTGAGCTTGGCTATCTGGATAATGCTGAAAACGAAGCAACCTGGGAAGCGAAAGGCTTTGTGCAAATCGGGAAATTACTCCCGCAAAAATGGGCAGTGCAATTCATTGAGCCAGAAGGACCCACTCCCCAAGTAACACGCCTTTCGCTCAACGAGTTAAATCAAGGTCAATGGCAGTTAGAAGTTGGCAAAGCAGGCGGTGTGCTGGCCATCACCCCGCTGACACCCTATGCGAACTCCCCCGCAAATTACTGGCTAAAAATTGAACAATGATCGGTAATCCGCAATCCGTGTTCCATTTTCAATCACCGGATTACGGATTACAGATAACAGATTTATGAAACGGCCGCTTCCCGGTAGGCTGCCTCTAGCTCAATTCGTTTCTGGTCACGTGCGTTTTGAGCCTCCTCCAAGGCAAGATGCCAGCGATCAACAACACCTTGTTTGAGGTCTTCACCAGAAGCGGGAGTAAACAAAACCGCAATAACACCACCTACCAATGCACCAGAAATCAAACCTGCCATAAAGCTAAACACTTTGTTCATCGTCTATCAACTCCTAATTGTTTGTAACTTTTTTCGATTATACCGCAAAATTTATGAGGAGGGTTACTGTGCTATTTTGCCCACAACGGCCGTTCTGCCCCATCCCCACAAAGCAGCCACACCTCAAACCTGCCTATCTTCCAGTTTTCCGCTACAATCACCCTTTGATACTCGCAGTGCTTTTTCTGTGCGCCTGTGCGCCTCTGCGTGATCACTTTTTACAACAAAGGACGAGAGACATGAATCGTAAACATTTGATTATTTTTGCCCTACTCTTCACCTTACTCATAGCTGCCTGCCAAAACAAACCAGCCCCCACGCCCACGCCGCCGCCTGAATCAGCCGAACAACCAACAGAAAACAGCGAATCACCAACCACCAGCGAAACGGCCGTTACAAAACCCACCGAAGCACCAACTGAGAAACCAGAGACACAGCCAACAGAGAACAGTGAACCATCAACCGCCAGCGAAACGGCCGTTGCAGAACCCACCGAAGCACCAACTGAGAAACCAGAGACACAACCAACAGAGAACAGCGAATCACCAACCACCAGCGAAACGGCCGTTACAGAACCCACCGAAGCACCAACTGAGAAACCAGAGACACAACCAACAGAAACCAGCGAATCGCCAACCGCCAGCGAAACGGCCGTTGCAAAACCCACCGAAGCACCAACGGAAAAACCAGAGACACAGCCAACAGAAAACAGCGAATCACCAACCGCCAGCGAAACGGCCGTTACAAAACCCACCGAAGCCCGCTTCCCGCTGGCCGAAATCACCAACGACGAAGGTGGCCCCGTCAGCATCACTGGCATCGTCACCTACACCAACCCCTTCTTCACCTTGGGCGTCGCCTCGCCTGTCATCATCCTGGAAGATCAGGCTGGCTTCGTAGACCGCAACGAATATTTCCTCATGCCCGTCGAATCTCAAGCATTAGCGCAAATCACGTCAGACTTCTTTGAATCTCCCTTCTCCTACAGCCTGGCACTGCCCATCGAACCACAAGGCAGCTTACGCGACGTCGATCAAGATGGTGAAGAAAACAACGGCATTCAAGTGTTTGCCCCCGCTTACTGGACCAACACATGGGGGGATCCCTTCTTAGAAGAACGAGACCTGCATGGCGGTGGTTGGTCCACTGCCTACGCCTCCACTCGCATCAGCGAAGACGCCGACACCGAACGAGAAATTGTGGGCGGCAAACTCCTCATCTATGCCCCCGATGATCAACAAGGTTTCCCCAACAGTTTTGGCAAAGATGGCCTGCTCTTCACCGAAGACGATCCCATCGTGCAAATGCCGCAAGGCTACACCATTGTCGATCTAGACACCAACCCATTCACCTTTGACCGCGCTCGCCATCAAGTGGTTAACCTCATCGAGCCCGAAGGAGCTGCCCTGGATGACTACTCCAACCTGAGCTACGCCAAAGCGTTTGACGCCCTCATCGAGCAGTTGCGCAACGAATATGCATTCACCGAATACAAAAACCTGGACTGGGATGCCATTCACACCAACCTGCGTCCAGATTTTGAAGCGGCCGATGATGACAGTGACCCAGAAGCCTTCCGTATCGCTCTCCGCGACCTGGCCTGGTCCATTCCGGACGGTCATGTCAATGGCCCCTGGATTCAAGACGAATTCAGTTTCATGAACGCCAATGGGATCGGCCTGGTCATTGATGAACTAGAAGACGGCCGTTTTATTGTCACCTATCTGCTAGAAAATGGACCGGCAGCCCAAGCTGGCATCGAAATTGGCGCCGAGCTAATTGCCTTCGATGGCATACCCACCAGTGAAGCCGTAGATAACACCATTGGTTGGACAGGACCCTACAGCACAGACCACAACGAACGGCTAGGCAAAACCGCATTTGTCACCCGATTCTCTGTTTTAGTAGAAAGTGTAGAAGTAACCTTTGCCAACCCAGACGCAGAGGCACAAACCGTGGCTATCACCACAGAATTTGAAGAAGACAGTTTGTTTGCCGCCCTGGCCCAATCCATCCCGACCGGCTTTGAACTTCCACTTGAATACGAACTGCTTGAAGACAGCAACCTGGCCTACGTGCAAATATTCAGTTTCTCTGACAATGAACAGCTTTCCATCCAACTATGGGAACGTATGATTCAAGAGCTAAATGAAAACGATGTGCCCGGACTGATCATCGACATGCGTATGAACGGCGGCGGCAGTGGCTTCCTGGCAGACCAAATGGCTGCTTACTTCTTCGATGAAGCACATTCCCTAGGCAATACAGGCGACTTCGACGACGACCGCGAAGAATTCTATTTTGACGACCGGGGCGAAAACTTCTTCTATCTACCCCCAGAAGATTTGCGTTACCGCGGAAAAGTAGCACTCATCGTTGGCCCAGATTGTGCCAGTGCTTGCGAATTTTTCTCTTACGATATGACCATTGTTGACCGGGCTGAGATCATCGGCCATTATCCCACAGCAGGATTAGGTGGCTCTATTCGGCGCGTGCTTATGCCCGAAGACGAATATTTCACCTTTACCGGCGGTCGTGCAGTGGATAGTGAGGGCAATATCCACATCGAGGGCATTGGTGTGGTGCCAGACATTGATGTGCCAGTAACGGTAGAATCATTGTTGGGCGATGAGGATGTGCTGCTAGACACAGCCATTTCCTACCTGCAAGGTAACTTAGAAACCGAAAGCAGTGACGACGATGCCGCCGGCTCTGACTCTGGCTCTCGGCGACAGCATAATCGGTGACCTTCTCAATGGCGAGACTGCCGTTAATCATGCGCTAGATGCGGTCATCAACCTCTCCAATTTGGAAGATGACCTGCTTCTGCGCAGCCTGCCCTCTCGCGTAAACATTGCTCATGAAAAAAACGCTCCTTTTCCTGACCCTTGCCCTTGTCATACTCAGCGGGTGCCAACAAGCGGAAAGAATCCCATCCCCAGCGCCCGTCACTGAGCCGGCCACAGTGACTGAGCCTATCGCAGTGACTGAGCCTATCGCAGTGACTGCTCCAGTAGAAACGGCCGTTTCCATGCAAACAAGACCCGCAGCGGAGAACAAAACACCAGCCCCCCACCCCCTAATCTCCGATGCCCAACGCACCTACAACGACCTGCTCCATAATCAACCCCTGCCCCGCGATCCCGTCCGTCTGGCCATTGCCTACGATGGCGTCTCAGAAAATCCTGTGCCCACGCCCCACCCCGTCAGCGAACCATTGCCTGTGGGCACACGCCAACAACTCAAAGTCCTCAACATCGACAGCATCACCATTCAAGAAATCGATGCAGAGCTAAAAGCGGTAGGGGATCATGCCTATTTCTGGTTTGAACAGGGCAGCAGCATCGACAACCCGGCCAACAACGAACTGCAAGAAATGGCTGACAGCTTTGATGAAATTTACGACCGGGTCACCCAAATCTTCGGCACCGAAGACAATCCGGGCGTCGATGGCGATCCTCGCATTCATATCGTCAATGCAGACCCGGGCACCTTATGCAACAACGCCAACAGCTGTGGCTTGCTCGGCTACTTTAGCGCCAGTGACATCATCCCCAGCCAATACCACGACCATTCCAATGAACGAGAAATGTTTGTCATGAACGGCCAGCAGTTTGGCACCATTGGCTACCTCGACACCTTAGCCCACGAGTTCCGCCACATGGTGGAATCCAACTACGATTCAGGTGATATTGATTGGAACGTAGAAGGCTCTGCCGTTCTAGCGCAAGATTTACTTGGCTACCCGGAAGACGGCATTTCCCGCGCCAACTCCTTCTTGCAGAACCTAGACCAGCAGCTCAACAGTTGGCCCGATTACGATACCACTGCCGCTTACGGACAGGGATACCTGCTCAACCGCTACATCTACAACCGCTTTGGGGCAGACCTATATCGTGAGTTTGCCACTCATCCTGGCTCTGGCTTAGACTCTTTAACGGCCGTTGCCGCTGAAAACAACCTCAACCTGGATGGAGAAAGCATATGGCTTGATTGGCTCGTGGCCCTTACCATTCACAACCAACCGGGTGCAGGCAAACTGTATGAACTACGCGATGGCATTGAAACGGCCGTTATGACCCCCATCCAGCCCAACCAGAGCATCAACGATACCGTGCATCAATACGCCGCCGACTGCTACGAATTCAGCAGCAACCAAAAAACATATATCATCGAATTTCAGGGCAATGAAACCGTGCCGCTCATAGCTGAGCCTCCCGCCTCTGGAGAGAGAATGTGGCTGGCAAACCGCGCCAATTACAGCCAGGCTCAACTCACTCGCCCCATCGACCTGACGAGCGTCACCCAGGCCACCCTCAACTACAAAGTATTCCACGACATCGAACTAGGCTATGATTTTGCTTACGTAGCTGTTTCAGAGGATAACGGCCGTTCCTGGCAACCCATCGTCGCCTCCAACATGCAAGGGCTCAACCCTGAACACGACCCCAGCCACGCTGCCTACGCCGACCGCTTCTATACACACATCAGCAATGGCTGGGTGCCAGAAACCATAGACCTGACGCCATTTGTCGGTCAAGAAATTCTACTCCGCTTCGAGTACATCACCGACGAAATTCTCACCCATGCGGGCATTGCCTTCGACGACATCAGCATCCCGGAAATCAACTTCTACGATGATGCCGAATCCCTAGATGAAACCTGGACAGCCAATGGCTTTGTCCGCGCCACAGGCAGCATCCCGCAGCAATGGCATTTACAGCTAATCACCTTCACCGATGGCACCCCACAAGTGCAGCACCTCGCCCTTGATGACAACGCCTCTGGCACATTCGAGATTGACATAATGAAAGGAGAACAGCCCCCCATCCTCATCGTTGCCGCTTCCGCCCCCATGACATTGCAGCTTGCCAACTACTCGCTAACAGTCAAGTAATCGAGGTAAGCAGCGGATAGCGGGCAAAGGACAGGAGACAAGGCACAGGGTACGCAGCCCCAATAGCTCCCACGAGCCACACTCATCTTCCGTCCTTACTCATTGGTCAAAAAAACATGCGTATGAAACACAAACCCTTCATCATTTCTGGATTCATTGGACTAGCTGTCATACTTATCAGCGTGATTAGCCTATTCATATTCCCGCAAACTGCGCCGGGGCAGATTGCGGGAATTCGTTCACCGATTATCGCTTTCGAGTTTGCCCAAACTGTTGACGAGATCCACACCTTGTTTGGCCCAGACGGTTCTCCAGAACAAGCCGACATGATACGCAAAATGGATCAAGGCAACATTCTTGATTACCTATACATGCTGTTGTACAGCAGTTTCCTATTCAGTTTTGCACTCACTATCGTCAAACAATCCGGGAAACAGTGGCTTTACCTGGGGGCAGTTTTGGCAATTTTGGCTCTGATTGGGGATGCGCTAGAAAATATACAGCTCTTGACCATTACCGCTCATCTGCCAAGCGGTGATATTGTGGCGGCGTTGGCACGGCTGCATTGGTTTACCTGGTTGAAGTGGGGAAGTCTGGCGCTTTACTTTCTGGGAGCGAGCGTCTGGTTCAGGAGAAACGGCCGTTTTGGCAAAATCATCGCCGGCCTAGGCATCATCACCTTCCTGCTCAGTTTAGCCTCATTCATTCAGCGGGGCGCCACAACAGAATCATTCACCTTATCTGTAGCTCTCATGTTCCTACTCATGATCATCTTCTGCTTCACCACAAAATCAATTCCCGAAAATCAATCTATACATCGCCCAGCATAGACTTTACAAGCCATTCCCAATTCCCCATTCACAATTCACAATTCACAATTCACAATTCACCATTCACAATTCACAATTCACAATTCACCATTCACAATTCACAATTCACAATTCACCATTCCCAATTCACCATTTCTTGTTGTCTTTTCCATTTGAGAGATATAATGCAGTCATGAAAATCTTCGAGCGATTGGGATTCATTTCAGTTTTACTATTAGGCATCGTCCTGTTCTTTTTAGGCATATTAGTCATACAATACATCGTTAACGCCTGGTGGCCCTTTGACGTAGCACGTCTCGATTTAGTACGGGGCAGCGCCACAGGTTCCGTTGAAGCCGCATCCATCCTGGCCGCGGCTGATATGGAAATCATTTTAACCTTTTTAGGGGCTGTACTCATCACAGTTACAGGCCTAGTCCTGCCTTTAGCCTACTTTATCAACAAGCGATTCAGCAAATATCTAGACCATCGTTCTGGCAAATCAATGGCACCTCAATTTCATGTCACCTTGCGACAAGCGGTATGGGTTGGTTTGTGGGCGGCCGTTTGTCTATGGCTGCAAATGAACCGGGCATTGGGTATTGCCGTGGCACTGTTAGTGGCAACCGTTTTAATTCTGGTTGAAGTTTTGCTTCAGATTCGCACCCGAACCGCTGCCACCACATAGCCTGACCAGGAGAACTCCCGTGCCCCAAACAGCCTCCCCTACCATAGAAAAACTGCTCCGAAAACTACCCAGCATCGACAAACTTCTCAGTTTGCCTGTGACAACCGACCTCCTCACCGAATACGGACACACACTCACAGTCGAAGCATTACGCGCCACCCTTGAACAGCAGCGAACGGCCGTTCTCCAAGGCACAGCTACCCTCCCAGAAAACACCCAGTTGGTTCAGTCAGCACACGATCAGCTCAAAACCTGGTTTACCCCCACGCTCAAGCCCGTCATCAACGCCACCGGTGTGATTGTCCATACCAACCTGGGTCGCGCCCCCCTCAGTGAAGCCGCGATTGATGCCGTAACGGCCGTTGCCCAAGGATATGCCGCCCTCGAATTCGACCTGGCTGCAGGCAAACGGGGAACTCGTGCCGTGCATGCGGCACAATTATTAACCCAGCTAACAAACACAGAAGCAGCAACAGCCGTCAACAACAATGCTGCCGCAGTTCTGCTCATGCTTACTGCATTATGTCAAGGAAAAGAAGTCATCATCTCCCGCAGCCAACTAGTTGAAATCGGCGGTGGTTTTCGTGTGCCCGACGTCATGGCACAATCCGGGGCAGCACTAGTCGAAGTCGGCACCACCAACCGCACGCACTTGCATGATTATGCCAACGCCATCAACGAGAACACAGGTGCCATCATGGTAGCGCACCACTCCAATTTCAAAATCGTAGGCTTTACCACAGAGCCAACCCTCTCAGATTTAGCTGAACTAAGCCAGGCACATCACATTCCCCTGCTCTACGATCAAGGTAGTGGCGCCATGTTTGACACAAGCGCTTATGGACTGGATCCAGAGCCGACAGTGCCAGACGCCATCCAGGCAGGCTGTGACATCATCACATTTAGCGGTGACAAACTCCTAGGCGGTCCCCAAGCTGGCATTCTGTGCGGCAAGGCAGCTTTAATCGCCGCCATCAAAAAGCACCCACTAGCTCGCGCCGTTCGTGCAGACAAAATGGCATTATCAGCCTTATCAGCCACCTTGATGCTCTATCTCAAAGGAAAAGCATTAGAGAAAATCCCCGTGTGGCACATGATCAGCCAGCCGTACAGCTCAATCAAAGAAACAGCTGACAGATGGGCAGCCCACCTGCAAGAACAAGGCATTCCGGCGCAATCCATTAGCGGCGAATCAACAGTAGGCGGCGGCAGCTTGCCCGGCACCACCTTGCCAACCCAATTAGTGAGCATCCCCCATGCCAACGTAGATAAACTGGCCGCAACATTAAGAAGATATGATCCACCAATAATCGGCCGCATCCAAGACGGCCGTTTTCTCATCGATCCGCGCACCATTCTACCCAAACAAGCCACAACATGGATACAAGCCATCACTGAAAAATATTCGCTGTAAACTAATTTGCAACAAAGAGGTCAAAGGCATCATTGACCCCAAAAAGATTTGCAAACACACTCTTAAACAAACTATGACTCAACAAACCCGAATTCTAGCAATCGAAACTTCATGTGATGAAACATCTGCAGCCGTAATTGAAAACGGCACCACCATCTTGAGCAATGTCATTGCTAGTCAGGTAGACATTCATGCTCAGTATGGCGGGGTTTTCCCCGAAGTAGCCTCCCGCTATCACATCGAAGTCATTTATCAAGTAGTAACGCAAGCGATGAACGAGGCACATCTTGGCTTTGATGATTTAGACTGCATCGCCGTGACAAAAGGACCAGGATTGGTCGGCTCCCTGCTGGTAGGCGTAAACATGGCCAAGGGATTGGCACTGGCCAGAAAAAAGCCGTTGTTAGGCATCAACCACATCGAAGGACACATTTATTCGCTGTGGCTCTCTCAACAAGCCACCGACATTAAATTTCCCATACTGTCCTTAGTCGTCAGCGGCGGGCACACAGATTTATATCTGATGACAGATCACGGCCGTTATCAATATCTAGGTGGCACGCTAGATGATGCCGCAGGCGAAGCATTTGACAAAGTCGGGCGCGTGCTTGGTTTGCCTTACCCTGGAGGGCCAGCCATCGACAAAGCTGCCAAAGAAGGCAATCCACATGCAGTTCAATTTCCAAGAGCAGTCATGGATGATGGCTACAATTTCAGTTTTAGCGGCTTGAAAACGGCCGTTTTACGGCAAACACAAAAATATAAAGGGCGCGAACTGCCCGTCAACGACTTAGCAGCCAGCTTCCAAGCCGCAGTCGTAGACGCCCTGGTCACCAAAACAGAACGGGCAGCAACAGCCTATGGCGTAACGGCCGTGCACCTGGCAGGTGGTGTATCCGCCAACAGCGCCCTCCGCGCTGCCATGCGGGCACGCCTGGAAATACCCGTTTGGTATCCGCCCCCCATCCTCTGCACAGACAACGCCGCCATGATCGGTGCAGCCGCCCATTGGCATTTTTTACAAGGGCATCAAGACACATTTGATTTGGATGTTACCCCCAGTTTACAACTCGTTTAGAGAATCTCATGAAAAACAACAAATCTTTGGCAGCCCATGATATTGTGGTTCATCCCTTATTTTATCTCATCATCAACCCTTATTAACCAACCATCCTAAAACAAAAAAAAACTCTCTAACAAAAAACCTTCAGCTCTGGTAGGCAAGCATCAAATTTAGCGTATAATTGCCTTAATAAACTCAGTCTCCAACTTGGGTAAAAGCGGGTAAGTAATTTGAGATAGAAAAGCATGGATTCTTCTGTTTCTTCCTGGTAAAACACCAAGATATATCATGTTTTTATCAAATTTCTTGTCGTATTTCACATAACAAATCATGGAATTAACCAATTCAAACGGTGTCAATAGTAAAGAATCAAGCGATCAGTTGAACGCCATCGCCTTAATGAGCAATATTCTTGCCATGATTAAGGCTGATGGCAGCAATGTTGACACCGTCATTCCTGACCTCTTTGAGATAGCCCTGGACCTATTCAAAGCAGAAAATGCCAGCATCATATTGACAAATAAAAACCATCAAGTTACAAAAGTCTGGCTGGCTAATGAGGCATACAACACCCCAGAAAACAGAGATTACTTCAATTTAGCTATAGAAAAAGGGCCCATTAGCCGGGTCATCCATAACAAGCAGGCTCAAATTATTCATGATACGCTTGTAGAAGAAAATTGGATTCCCTTTTCTCTTGAAAATCCAGAAGAAGAAAGCTGGTCCGCTATCAGCGCCCCATTTTTAGTCCGAAACAAGGCAATTGGTGCAGTTACCGTAAGCAAACCAGGCAAAAACCAATTCAACAACACTGATTTAGATATTCTAAACATGTTTGTGAATCAAGCTTCCAATATCATTGAAAAGGCTCATATCGTTCTTGATTTTGAGCTGCAATTGCAGATTTCCCACCTCTTAAATGAAGCAAGCCGTAGTATCAATTCTTCTCTTGACCTCAATGAAGTCATGAAATCCATGCTGATGCAAATGAATGAATTTTTGCGTGCTGAAGCGATTTCGATTGCCCTGGTTGATAAGCAAAGCAACGAATTAGTCTACCAGGTAGCGGCGGGCATTGGCAGTAAAGATATTGTGGGACTGCGATTACCTTCCAATCAAGGTATTTCTGGTTGGGTGATGGAGCATGGTAAACCGGCCTTGGTGCAAGATGTTGACCAGGAACCTCGTATTGTCACTTTGGGCGATGAGCGTACCGGTCATCGCACACGCGCTATGATTTGCGCCCCAATCACATACAAATCCCAGGTGTTAGGGACGATTCAAGCAATCAACCCTACAGACGAAGTGTTTACACAAAGCGAATTAGACTTGCTGGTTAATTTAGCAAATATTGCCAGCAGTGCCATTGCCAATGCCCAACAATTTGCCCGAACACAAGAGGCTGAATCCCGTTATACAAGCCTCTATCAAGATAGCATTGATCCAATTATCATAACTGAAGTAGGTGGGCAAATTGCAGATGCAAACCGCAGAGCTTTTGCCTTTTTAGGTTATCCACCGAACGAGTTAATTGAAAAACATATCCGATTTTTACATCGCCCTGAAGCCATTTTGCCCAATACGGCGCAAATGGAACCAAACTCGATACGGGTCTTCAACAGTCAAATGGTCAGGAAAAACGGCCGTTCCGTGCATGTTGAGGTATACGTCAAACGAACCTCCTATGGCGATAGCGAATATGTACAATGGATTTATCATGATATTTCCAAGCAAATCGAGTTGGAAGAGATGCGCAAAGATTTACAAGCCATGCTCTTCCATGATTTACAAAGTCCGTTAGGCAACGTCATTTCCAGTTTAGAGTTATTAACCTATGAACTGCCTGAAAACAGCAGTCCAGCGTTATTGGAAATGCTAGACATCGCCAGGCGCAGCAGCAGCCGCCTGCAAACCCTCATCCGTTCGTTATTGGACATCAATCAATTAGAAGCGGGACATCCTATCAGCGAACAAAACCGCACCCATGTGCAAGATTTGGTCGATGATGCTTGGGAAACAGTTAAACCGGGATATGAAAAACGGAATATTTCGCTTGTGCAGGAGATTCCAGAAGATTTACCTGACATTTTCGCCGAAGATGATATGCTGCGTCGGGTGCTTGTCAACCTCTTGGACAATGCTGTGAAATACAGCCCAAAGAGCAAACAAGTTATTCTCCAGGCAGAAGCAGCTGATGACACCGTTCTGATTCGTGTCTGTGATCAAGGTGAAGGCATTCCAGAAGAATACCGAACCTTGGTTTTCGAGAAATTCCGTCGCATCGACACGGACACTTATTCCAAAGGTCTTGGCCTTGGTCTCGCTTTTTGCCGACTATCTGTTGAAGCGCACGGCGGGAAAATCTGGGTTGATGATTCGCCTGGCGGAGGCGCCCGCTTTAACTTTACAATACCTCGATGGAAAGAAGATAAGGACGCATGAGTAAACGCCGTCATTACGAAGACGCTTATACCACACAGTTTCAAGCCAATATTTTAGAAAAATTCATGGAAAACAACCGTCATGCTGTTGTGTTGGATGAAACTTATTTCTATCCAGAATCAGGTGGGCAGCCAGCCGATCAGGGCACGATTAACGGCCGTTCTGTCACCCATTTGTCCATCCGAGAAACTGATGGGGCGGTGATTCATTGGCTTGATGGGGCTCTGGGCGAGGCTAAAGTGGCAACGGCCGTTATCGATTGGCAGCGCCGCTTTGACCACATGCAGCAGCACACCGGGCAGCACATTCTCTCCCAAGCCTTCCGCCAAATTGCCAAAGCGGAGACATTAAGTTTTCACTTAAGCGAAAATGCCGTCACCATTGATGTAGATCGCCTGGATATGAGTGACGCCGAAATAGCGGCCGTGGAACAGTATGCCAATCAAGCTGTGTGGGCCAACCATCCCGTCACCATACAGTTTGTGACACAAGAGGAATGGGCAACCCTGCCCCTACGCAAGATTCCACCAACGCGAAACGGCCGTTTACGTCTCATCAATATCGAAAATTTCGATCTCACTGCCTGTGGTGGCACCCATGTCAACCAAACAGGCAGCGTGGGTCAGATCAAAATTGTCAGGCAAGAAAAACGAGGTGAAAAGAGCCGCATTGAATTTAAGTGCGGGAACCGTGCCTTGCAAGATTACAGGCAGAAGCATACCATTGTGCGTGATTTGACCGCAGCATTAACGACTGGCGCCGCTGACATTTTGCCCGCCATCATCAAATTGCGGCAAGAAAACAAAGAGGCACAGCGCACCCTCAAAAAACAGAAAAATGCCCTGTTGGCTGTTGAAATAGAAAAGTTCAAAGCAAATGGCACACAAATAGGGGCACACACCCTCATCAAGCATACCTTTGCAGACCATGCTGCCGCTGATTTACAAGCTTTGGCCACTCGTCTCACCAAACAAGAAAACATCATCGTCATGTTTGGTCAGGGCGGGCAACGAACACGATTGCTGTTTTCCCGATCCCCCAATGTGCCGGGGGATATGAACCAACTTTTGCAAACAGCCCTGGCAAAACTAGGAAATGGCGGGGGCGGTGGTAGTGCCCACTTTGCCCAAGGGGGCGGTTCGACACATCCCAGTCAAGAAGTATCGGACGCCTTAGATGCAGCACAATCTTGTTGGGTTGATTCGCTGCCTAAATAGATATTAATTTCATGGAAGAACTGGCACCGGGAATTTTTGCAGAAACTGATTTTGTGGGCGTCAATGTTGGCGCAATTTCAACGAGCAAAGGGATTATCGCCATAGATGTCCCCTCCTTTCCTCGAGATGCTCGCAGTTGGGCGTTAACGCTGCACCGCACCAACCATTACGCTGTTTCCACCATCATCCTGACGGATTTTCATGGTGATCGCACGTTAAACACCCGTTGGCTCAATGCGGCAATCCTCACCCACCAACTAACATCTGAACGCCTGGTGAGTTATGATAAGCGCTTCCCTGGCTCCCTGCTTGAAAGCTTAAGCCAACGTCACCCGAATCGGGGGCGGGAGCTGAGCAACAGCCCTGTGGAACGACCAACAATGAGTTTTGATGGTGAATTGACGCTCTACAAAGGGGGCAGGCAGCTTGAGCTAACGGCCGTTCCCGGACCAACACCCAGTAATATTTGGATCCATATACCAGAAGCAAATATCCTTTTTGTGGGGGATACCTTGATGGTGAATACCCATCCCCTGCTCACCGAAGGAAATTCAGGGCAATGGTTAGCCAGCCTGGACATGCTGGAAGCGATGGCGCCTAAACTAATGGCTATCGTGCCCGGGCGTGGCCCCATCTGTGATGGCTCTGCCATCGAGCCTATTCGTGAGTATTTGCTCAAAATGCGTCATGTCATTCAACAACACATTGATCAAAACAAGCCACAAGAGGAAACGGCCGTTTACATTCCAGAATTCCTCTCCGCCTTCCCCACAAACGATTTGCCTCTTGACTGGCTAAAGCGCCAAATAAAATCAACTTTGGATCATGTGTATCTTGAGTTAAAATTAGGCGATGCAAATCTACAACCTATTTCATAGTGACCGTCTAAAAATTAGTCGCCGTTTTTCCTGGGAAAAGGTCACTTGAAGCGCATCCATCACTTATTTATGGATGCGCACATAACATGGTGGATCAACAAATCCTGATTTGAACTGCGGGAGTCCAAGTCAGAACCTTGAAGAGGGGAATAATGATTCATAATCGCAATAATGCAGAAGCCTTACAGCAGGTTCCGTTTTTTGCGGATCTAAGGGAAGAAGAACTGAACAAACTTTCAGCACGTCTTGTGCCCCGTCAGTTCGGTTCTGGACAAATTATCTTCCATCATGGGGATCCAGGCGGCCTGCTCTACATCATTCGCACAGGCAAAATAAAAATCACCTACTCCACACCGGATGGACAAGAAGCGTTGCTGGCAATTTTAGGCACAAATGATTTCTTTGGTGAATTGGCTTTGCTAGACGATGCACCCCGTTCTGCAACCGCCGAAGCCATTGAAGCGACCAAAGCATTAACCTTGCACCGGGACGATTTCATTCGGTTCATTCGCAATAACCCAGATTTCTCACTGCACGTCTTACAAACGCTCACCCAACGCATTCGCAACCTCAACAACCAAATTAGCGATGTGTTCTTCCTGGATTTGCCTGCTCGTCTGGCTCGAGTGCTGCTCAATCTGGCAGAACAACATGGTGTCAAGACAAACCAGGGGATTCGTGTGGATCTATCTCTCACCCAAACTGATCTGGCAGAAATGACAGGCGCAACCAGAGTGAGCATCAACAAAGCATTGGGGCGTTTCCGCCGGGAACAATGGATCATCGTCAAAGGACGCAAATTCACCATCTGCGATCCAGATGCCATGCGAGATCTCATCCAACTTTCGGGTGGCGCGCTGACCTAAACAATCCCGCTTTACGGCTCAGCTCTGCTCTCCCCTTCATCGCCCCTATTTTTCCCTGTGTAATGACTCATTCTGCCCGCCAGAGGGGTCTTGGGTAACGGCCGTTATCATCATCTTAATCGTTGTGCCCATTCCTTTTCTCAACACCTACTGTGGAAAACAACAGGGGTCGATCCCAATTCGCTGATTGCCCCTATTTCCGTTAAAATTCCCCCTGGTTTTTATTTACTTATGGAAAGTCAAAGTGGCTATTAAGGCTTTTGAACAGTTAGTGTGTATAAAAAGCGGATATGAAGAGGATTTTCCAAGCAGCACCACGGCCACATAAACCAACATAAGTGATGACAACAAACCATTTAGGTAGATAAAGCAGTCAGTAGATTAAACAGCAGCAAGTATGAGTTCACCAATTAGTTACTATTTATCTTCCATACTCACCATTTTTCGCCAAGTTAAAAACTGGTATGCCATTCCCACCCTGCTTTTGGGTCAAAAATCCCTCATTCTAAAACTAAAAAACGGTATCCAACTCAATGTTAGAAATATCATGGATGTGTAGATTGTGAAAGAAACATGTTTGGATCGAGATTATGAGGTGAATGGCACCCCGCTTAAAGATGGCTGGACAATTATCGATATTGGCTCTGGCATTGGTGAGTTTGCCATTTTAACAGCGACAGAACTCCCAAACTGCCAGGTTTTTGCCTATGAACCTTTTCCCGAATCCTTTACCCTGCTGCAAGAGAATCTCCAGTTGAACCAAACGAACAATGTACATGCTTTTCAAATGGGAGTTAGCAGCCACGCAGAAAAGTTAACATTGGCGACCATAGGAGCAGCTGTGCAGCATACCACAACGGCCAGCACCATTTCAGGCACCGCCTCTTCATTCCTCGAGGTTGAGGGCATCTCTTTTGAGACCTTATTTGAAGCCAACGGCATTGACCATTGCCACTTCCTCAAAATCGACTGCGAGGGTTGTGAATTTGAGCTTTTACTGAAAGCAAGGGCAGACACGCTGTCAAAAATTGATCATATTTGCCTGGAATACCACGATAACTTTACTGAATTTACCCACCAAGCATTGGTTACCCATCTACAAGAGCATAATTTCCAAATTAAGCTCACCCCCAATCCCGTACACCATTACTTGGGTTTCTTGTATGCTTACCGGGACGAAAATGTAAAATTATGACTATGACTGAAAACGAACCCGCTGAACTAGAAACGGCCGTTTCTCCCCCCTCTTCTCTTCCCGCGCAACCGACCGACACAGAACCGCCGCAGGAAAAAGAACCCCCTACATCCAGAAAATTCACCTGGGAGTCACTCACCGTCATTTTGCTAATCCTCATCCTGGCATGTGGTGCTTATTTCCGCTTTACCGGCCTGGATTGGGATGAAAACTTCCATCTGCATCCAGACGAACGTTTTCTCACCATGGTTGCCTCTTCTCTAAAAACCGAATACAACCGACACAAAACAATGACAGCCTTGGGCGAAGAGTCTCGCTATACCCCCTTCGTCTACTTCAAAACATCTGAATCGACCATGAACCCATACAATATGGGGTACGAATTCTATGTCTACGGCAACTTCCCCATAACAGTCACGCGCATAGCAGCTGAGGGAATAGCCCAACTCTGTCAACTTTCCCTGGGCGATAGCGCCTCAAATGGCGCACGCTGTCCCTATCATTTAATCGACTATTACGGCATCTACTTGGTCGGGCGGGCTCTTTCTGGACTGGTCGATCTCGTTTCCATCTTATTTCTATTTTTAATTGGACGCCGATTGTACGACTGGCGCGTTGGCTTGCTGGGCGCGGGGCTGCTGGCGCTGGCCGTCATGCCTATTCAACAGAGCCATTTCTTCACCACAGACAATTGGGCGGCTGCCCTGACCACGTTCACCATTTACACGGCCGTTCGTGCCGCCAGTCTGGGCGATAAAGAAGCTGGCTGGAAATTACGCTGGTGGGCGTTCTTTGGCCTGGGTTTGGGGCTCACGGTCGCCTCGCGTATCAACGTAGCCCCGTTAGCTGGCATGTCTGTGTTGGCAGCTATCCTCTGGCTGCACCAGAGAGGGCATCAATGGCGTGACTGGCTCGCCTTCAAAGTGTGGGTGCAGCTCACGCCAACAGCCGTTGATATGCAGCGGGTGGTCTTAGGGCTCATGTTGGCCGCCACAGTCTCCATGATCACCTTCCGGGTAGCGCAGCCCTATGCCTTCGCCGACGCCAAGATTGCCCGTGAAAAAGTATGGGCGGCCACTGGCTCAGAGGCTGGTGTCTTGCAAACGGCCGTTCACAGTATCATCGGTCTCAATCCCCAATTCCGCAGCAACATGGAAGAAATCCAACGGATGCAACAACCCGATGCCAACTTCCCGCCTGCCACGCAGTGGGTAGACCGCACACCCATCCTATTCCCCCTAACCAACATGGTGTTGTACGGCATGGGATTACTGGCTGGCTTAGCCGCCTGGTTTGGCTTTTTCTGGGCGCTGTGGCGCCTCATCAAAGTAAAACCAGACTGGGTCAGCCATGCCCTGCCTGTGGCCTGGAGTGGCGTCTATTTCCTGTTCACCGCTGTCCGTTGGGTAAAATCCATTCGCTACTTCCTGCCCATCTACCCCACGCTGCTGCTCTTGGCCGCCTGGGCGCTGTTTGCCATGTGGGATCGCGCCCAGGCCAATGACAAATCAAAACAGCAATACTTCCGGCGTATTTTAGCTGGCGGCTTAATAACGGCCGTTGGGCTTTACACCTTTGCCTGGGCCTGGACGTTTCTCGATACTTATAAAAATCCAGTCACTCGTGTGGCTGCCTCCTCCTGGATTTACGAGCATATCCCCAGTGGCGCCACCCTCATTTATGAAACCGATGGCGTCGAACATGAGTATGCCCTGCCGTTGCGAGATTACCAATTCATCCATGGCCTCCCACTGGATATTGGGTTTGAAATGCCAGAAGATGGTCGCATAACGGCCGTTCGCCTGAACTATCTACAAACAATGGACGGCACAGATGGGCAAGTCGTGACGCTCGCCGCAGGCTGCCAGAGTGACAAAACCGAAAATCATACGGTGACGGTCAACAGCACAAGAGCCCCCCTCACGCTGCCCCTGCCCCAGCACTCCGCCGTCAAGGGGTCATGGCAGTTCATTACCATCAAAATTACCGCAGGCAGCACCGCCATTCAGGCCGGTACAAGCCACTTGATGAATGAACATTGGGATGATTCACTGCCAGTGTCCGTGAACGACCGTTCCGGTTACAGTAACTACTACAACGCCGTAAACGGCAACCCCTTACCCGTCACCCATCCCGATTCCCCAGAAAAGCAGCAAAATATGGTCAACTGGTTGGATGAGACGGATTACATCATATTAAGCAGCCAACGAGCGCTTTGGTCTCTGCCTCGTATTCCCCTAACCTACCCCTTAATGATCGAGTTTTACCGGGGGCTGTTTAGTGGCGAATTAGGCTTTGAACTTGTTTACAAAAATCAAGTCGATTATCACATCGGCCCCCTGCACATCAGCGACATCGGCGGCAAAGCCAAATGGGGTGAGCAACCTGATGTTGGCTGGCCGCCGCCCGGAGACCTGGCTGCCGAAGAAGCGTTTAGCGTCTATGATCATCCGCCGGTCTGGATCTTCGCCAAGACAGACGAGTACAGCCATGAAAACACGATCCAGGTTCTGGGCAACATCGATTGGAGCAAGATCGTCTTCATGAATCCGGGCGAAGCCACGCAATCGCCTAACGCCATGATGCTCTCTGCAGAGCAGCGAGCTGTGCAGCAAGCCAACGGCACCTTTAGCGAGATCTTCAACGTGGATGGCACCCTCTCGAATAATTCCACATTGGCGGCTATCGTTTGGTGGCTAACGGCCGTTATCCTGGGCTGGCTCTCTTTCCCACTTACCTACATCATCTTGCGGGGTCTCCCTGACAAAGGGTATGTCCTCTCCCGCATTTTCGTGCAGCTTTGCCTCTCCTACTTCGTCTGGATCACCGCCAGCTACAGCATCTTCCCCAACACACGCGGCACACTCCTGCTGGGTTTAGGCGTGATACTCATCTTAAGTATGTTAGCTCTATGGCGACATTGGCCTGACATCACAACCTTCGTACGCCATAACCGAAAATATATCCTCACCGTCGAACTGCTTGGCATCAGTCTATTCATCATTGCCATCATCATCCGCTTAGGCAATCCAGACGTGTGGGACGTTATCTGGGGTGGCGAGAAACCGATGAACCTCTCCTACTTCAACGCCATCCTCAAATCCACCACCTTCCCCCCCTACGATCCCTGGTATGCTGGCGGGTACATCAACTACTATTACTACGGCTACGTTTTCGTGGGCGTCCTCACCAAACTGCTCGGCATCGTGCCCACCATGGCCTACAACCTCATCATCCCCATGCTGTTCAGCTTCACCGGCTTGGGCACATTTAGTATCGCTTACAACCTGGCCACATACAGAAAACAAAGATTAGAGAAGAAAGCATGGCAATCCACCAATCAATCACCACACGTCACGTCTGGCACCTCAATCTTTAGCCGTCAAGCGCTCGCTGCTGGCCTCATCGCCACCATCCTGGCCGTCATCTTGGGCAATCTGGCAGAAGTAGGCGTGATGTTAGATGCGTGGCAAAAAGCGGGTAACAGCGTCATCGTTACAGGCATCGGCGGCATCGACACCATGCTACGCACCGTAGACGGAGCCCTTAATCTCGCTGCCGGACAATCTGCCCCCATCTACCCTGGCGACTGGTTCTGGAGTGCCACCCGCGCCATCAACTACAACTCAGGTGAAACCGCCCCCATCACAGAATTCCCCTTCTTCACCTTCCTCTACGGCGACCTCCACGCCCACATGATCAGCATGTCCTTGCAAATGCTGGCACTCGGTTGGGCAGTTAGCCTCGCTCTGCTGCCAATAAACCAGCACAGAGGTACAGCGGGGCAAAGAGAAAACCGTCAATCCGCCTGGTGGGAAACCAGTCTCCTCTGGCTCACAGGTGCCCTGGCCATTGGTGCCTTGTGGCCCACAAACACCTGGGACTGGCCCACCTATCTTGTGCTAGGCACATTAGCTATCTTTCTGTATGCATACCGCCAACATGATGAGAAATTTTCCTGGTCGATGATTGGGCAAGTCATGCTGCAAACGATGATATTGGCGGCGTTGTCCATTTTGCTTTTCCTACCTTATCGTGACAATTTTGGCTCTGCTTACAACAGCATCAAACCATGGCCAGGCTCTTACACCCACTTAAACAACTACCTGGTTATTTGGGGTCTGTTCCTCTTTTTCATCATGAGTTACTTGCTATTGGAATTCCGCATCTGGACAAAAACGTGGAGGCTTGAGGGATTAAGACACCGGAAGCGAATCGTCCTTCTGGTGACGATGGCAGTTTTCCTGTTTGTGCTGCTCCTATTCCTGCTCATGTTCAAAGGTTACCACATCGCCCCAGTTGCGCTGACATTGGTTATAGGGGCCGGGCTGCTCGGAATCCGCCCTGAGTTGGTGCCAGAAAGGCGTATCACCCTGGTACTCATCTCAGCTTCGCTAGCATTAACGTTGTTTGTGGAATTCTTTGTGTTGGCAGGCGATTCTGGGCGCATGAACACCGTTTTCAAAATCTACATGCAAGTCTGGCTGATTTTGAGCGTCGTCAGCGGCGTAGTCGCCATGTGGGTTTGGCAGGCCATTCGCCGTAGACAAACGACACGAACGGTATGGCAAATTACATCAGCAATCTTGGTTTGTGCCGCACTGCTCTATCCACTCCTGGCAACCAGCGCCAAATGGAATATTCGCATGAACAAGGAAGCGCCAAACTCGTTAGACGGTATGGCTTTCATGGAATACGTAGAGTATAGTGATACCAATGCCGTCATGGTGCCTTTGAAATATGATTATGAGGCCATTCAATGGATGCAGCACAATATCGACGGTTCGCCTGTCATTGTTGAAGGACATAGCCACAATAATGGCGAGTTTAGTCCTTATCGTTCTATCACCAATCGGGTGGCGATGTACACTGGTTTACCAGCCATTGTTGGTTGGGATTGGCACCAAAGGCAGCAACGAGCCATCTTACCAGAACATTTTGTCCGTGATCGCGTTCAGGAAGTCAATCATTTCTACAACACACCAGATGTTTATGAAGCGCAGGTGTTACTCAACAAATATGATGTGAAGTACGTGTATTTGGGGCAGCTAGAAGCTGCCTATTACACGACTGATGGCATAGCAAAGTTTGCCCAAATGGTGGAAATGGGCATGCTGCAAGAGGTTTACCAGAATGATGGCGTTGTGATTTATGAGGTGTTGCCATCATCGAAATGGTAAGAAGGGTTCAATTTGTCCGTTTGTGTCTAAGGGAGCGAATCCTGGAGACAGCGGCATCAATAGAGGCAGTCAAAGAGCTAGAAGAAACGCTAAAATGGGGAGACCTAAGCTGTCTGACATTAAACTCCAAAATGGGCAGCACTATAAGAATTACGTGGAAAGCATCACATAACATGTGTTTACTCACTAATTTGCCTCGTTGCTTTGCTCTGGGCAAGCGCACGTTGGGCAGCTAGAAAACGGATATTACACAACTGATAATCTGGCGATTACTAAAACCATGACTTTTTCTGACATTTTTGCGACATTTCGTTGGTGGTTTGTTCTCATGATATTGGGAACGGCCGTTATCCCTGTTACCTATCATTTTCTAAAACCCCTGCCAGACCGGGGTTACGCCTTCACCAAGATGCTGGGCGTTTTACTGGTGAGCTTTTTCCTGTGGCTCTTAGGCACTCTTGGCATTTTGCGCAATGACATAGGCGGTATCTTGTTCGCCCTGGCACTCACCGTGGGCATATCTGCTTATGCCATCTGGCGTGAACAAGAAGATGAAAACAGCAGCATCACCGGTTGGCTCAAAGAAAATTGGCAGCAAATTTTGATCACGGAGCTCATCTTCCTGGTCATATTTGGCGTGTGGGTGTGGGTTCGCGCCCAAAATCCAGCCATCGCCGCCACGGAAAAGCCAATGGACTTCGCCTTCCTCAACTCCATGAGCCGCAGCGCCACCATGCCCCCAGAAGATCCCTGGCTGTCTGGCTTTGGCATCAGCTACTACTACTTTGGCTATTTGATGACCTCCGTCATTGCCCGGCTGGCCTTTGTCCCGGAGTTCATCGCTTTTAATTTGGGCATCGCCTGGTTGGTGGCAGGAACAGGAGTCGGCGCCTTCGGTCTCGTCTACAATTTGACAGTGATCAATGGCAAACGAATTGCAGCGATCACCTTGGGCATCATCGCCGCTGTCGCCCTCTCCATCGCTGGCAATCAGCAAATAACGATGGAAGTGCTGCACGCCAACAATGTCGGCTCACCTGCCTTTTGGCAATGGCTCGACATCCGTGACATCAATACCCCCCCCAATCCTGAAGCCACCACTCGCTATGAAGGTGGCAGTTGGTGGTGGTGGCGCTCCTCTCGCCCCATCCATGAATATTCGCTGGCAGACACACCAGAGGAAGGCTTAGAACCCATTGTGGAATTCCCTGGCTTTAGTTTCCTCCTGGGCGACTTGCACCCCCACGTCATGGCGCTGCCTTTTGCCTTTTTGAGCCTGGCTGTGGCGATGGTGTGGTGGCTAGAAAGCCCACAGTCAACTAAGACCCATCACCTGAGAACGGATAATGAAGAGCAGCGGCGCTTTCATTCACAATTCATGATTCATCATTCCTTATTCGTTGTTAACTGGCCATTCTACCTCTTCACGGCTCTCATCCTCGGCGGCCTTTCGTTCCTTAACACCTGGGATGTGCTGATCCACCTTTTTATCGTGGCGGGGGCGTTTGTGTTGGCGCGGTGGCGGCGTGAGGGCTGGCATTGGGGTCTGATGGGACAAGGATTAGTAACGGCCGTTATCCTCCTCATCCTGGCTCTCATTCTCTACTTGCCCTTCTTCCTCGGTTTCAAATCACAGGCAGGCGCCCCCTACCTGCTGCCCATGATGATGCGCCCCACCCGATTGGTGCAATACTTCGTCATCTTTGGGATGTCCCTGTGGGTGATTACCATTCTGCTGCTGGCGCTGGCCATCCGTCAACGATTCCGTTATTGGCAACAAGGGGTGTTAACGGCCGTTTCCCTCCTGATCATCCTCCTCTTTGCCACCTTCTTCTTTAGTTGGATACTGGCCACCAGCGCAGAGGGAGCTAACCGCATCATCTGGTTAGCCAATGAATTAGGTGTCACCCTGGCTCCTCGGATCGAAGGCACCGTTTCGCCGCTGTGGGGCTTAACGGCCGTTTTCCGCATCGCGCCCATCTTTTTCAGCCACCGTATCGCTTTTGGTGCCATGACATTGTACCTCACTCTCCTGGTCGCACTGCTTGTGATGATTGCTCATGAACAGCTTCAAGGCAAAGAAGCAGCGGCGCAGCCGATGGTTAACTCTTCTGAAACACCCCCTGTTTTGCCATTTGTACTGCTGCTGGTGTTAACGGCCGTTCTGCTCACCCTTGGTCCTGAATTTGTCTACTTACGGGACAATTTCGGCCAGCGACTTAACACAATCTTCAAATTCTACTATCAGGCATGGGTACTATTTGGCGTGACAGCGCTGTATGGCATCAATTATTTGCTAAAAAAATGGAACAAAGGGGTGCAGCGCATCATTCCGCTGGCAGCCGCAAGTGGTTACGCCGTGATGCTGGCCTTGGCCTTGCTGTTCCCCTACTATGGAGTTCACTCACGTATGATTGAGTATCGTGGCACCGGTGAATTCAATGAACGGGAACCAGCCACCCTAAACGGCCTGGCTTACATTCAGCGCTATAATCCGAATGAATACGACGCCATCATGTGGCTGCGTGAAAACATCGACGGCTCGCCTGTCATGGTGGAAGCAGTAGGCGGTCAATACAGCAATTATGGGCGGATGGCAGCCAACACCGGCATCCCCACCTTGCTAGGCTGGGCAGGCCACGAATATCAATGGCGCGGCTCCAACACCCCAGAACCGAGCCAGCGTGAGCTAGCCGTGCGCGACATTTACAGCCTGCTATATTGGCCCACAACCCAAGCTTTGCTGGAGTACAACCACGTTTCCTACGTGGTCGTGGGCAATTTGGAACGGGACACTTACGGACTACTAGTCAACGACAAATTTGCAGACAATCTAGATGTGGCATTCCAGAACGAATCCGTTACGATCTATAAGTGGAATAACTAACGGCCGTTCTACAATTCAAAAAGAAACGTTACAATTAAGCAGAATCCATTGCGCATTGGGAAATTTTTATGCCAACTTGAATGGATTAGCAAACACCGTTAACATGACACAGCAAGATAAAAATTTAATTTGAATGACTGAACTCACGAGCGAAACATCAACTGAAAAACAAAACACCTACAAGTTAACCATTGCTGATGGCTTATTCATCCTGGTTGGGATGTTTGCGGCCATAATGCGGTTAACGGAGTTGAGCAAGATTCCGGTGTCAGCCGCCGAGGCGCAGGAAGCCTTGGCTGTATGGCAGTTCTGGCAACCAGGAACGGCTGAGCTGGCAATCAGCAGTCCAGCTTATTTCACCTTCACCGCCATGTTAACACCCATTTTAGGCGTTAGTGATAGCGTGATGCGCCTGGTGCCAGCCTTGTTTGGCGTGGGGCTGGTGCTGCTGCCCTGGCTGCTGCAAAAACGTTTATCGACGGTGGGAGCTTTGATAACGGCCGTTCTCCTCACCGTCTCTCCCATGGCTGCCGCCATTGCCCGCACCGCTGGCGGCGACTCGATTGCCCTCTTTGCCGCCCTCCTGCTCCTGATTGCCTGGATAAACGGCCGAGACTCGAGAAACGGCCGTTGGTTCTACGCAGCGATGATTGCCTTGGCCTTAGGGCTAACCAGTTCCCCCCTGTTCTACAGCGCCTTGCTCACTATGGGCGTGGCCTGGTTGGGGCAGCACTTCGCTGCTCCCCACCTGTTTAGTGACAATGAAGAAGGGGAAAATTGGAAGCTAGAGACAGACACAGTGCGCTCTGGACTGATCATTGGGGGCATTTTGTTGGCTCTCATCAGCAGTTTCTTTTTGCTTAGTTTAGGCAACGTAGGCGCCGCTGCTTCCATTTTAGGGGATTGGGTACAGCAGTTCGGCGGTTCCAGCCTGCTTGAAAACATCATGTTGCCCTTCCTGGCCATTGTTCGTTATGAAACTGCGTTATTGGCGATAGGAGTGGTGGCCATTCTATGGGCAGCCTGGCACTCGCAGCCCTTGCCTGTGTTCTGTATCTATTGGCTGCTGGGCATCATACTGCTGTGGCTCACTCAACCAGGTATAATAACCCATGCCGCGCTCATCATGCTGCCCTTGTATTTGCTCATCGGAGCTTTTTCGGGGGCTATCATAGGCTCCCATATTGGCTGGTACAGCTGGCTGTTTACCAGCGGACTGCTTGTCTTATGGGCATTCATCGTCGCTAACAGTGCCCGTTTTTTGCGTCTCATGAGTGCCGGCGGCACAGAATTCAGTCATCTATGGCTTGCATTTTTTGCTTTAGCCATCATCCTCACCACAATTTTCTTTGCCCTCAATTGGGATACCCGGGTCACCTATCAAGGCGTTTTGCTTAGTGTGCTGGTGATGCTCCTCTTTTATAACTGGGGGACAGCCTGGTGGCTAAGTCATCAAGCGGCCAACGATCCCCGAGAAAGTTGGGTCAACGAAGGCACCAACGCTAGCATCTTGATTTTAGCTGATGTTATCCAAGATTTATCCTGGAAACTTAACACATCCGATATGGATGTCCACATTCTCAGCACAATCGATACACCTACCCTGCGTTGGTATTTGCGTCAATATCAAAACATCGAATTTGGCAAAACGGCACCCTCGGATACACAAAGCAACATAGTCATCACGCCAGCCGAGGCCATCACCACTCTAAGCGAAAGCTACATGGGATCTGATTATCTAATTTCAAACCACGCGCCAACAGAAAAACCGTTTACCCGTTCACCTATTCTAGACACATTGCGCTGGTGGGCTTTCCATCAATCCCCTATCATCCCGGCACAAGAACGAGTTATTTTGTGGGTTAAATTGGAGCAGACCCAATGACGGTACACGAATCCCACACCATCCCCTGGCAACAAGCTGACACTGCCCCTAAATATGGGGACGAACGAACGCTGGCTTTGATTAAACGCTGCCTCAATGGGGATGACACCGCTTATATGGCCTTATACAACACCTATGCCGCCATGATTTATCGGCTCAATTACAGTTTGCTCCAACATCAAGAAGATGCGGAAGAGGTCTTACAAGACAGCTTTGAGTATGCCTTCCGCAAACTAAGCAGTTTCGACCCCAACAAGGCCTCCTTTAAAACCTGGATTTATCGCATCGCTATCAGCCGTTGCCGCAATAAAAAACGGCGCAAATGGCTGCCTACCTTTTCGCTAACCCAACTCATCCACCAGGAAGATGACATCACCGACACCAATGCCCCAGCACCAGATGAAATCGCAGACTTGAATGCCCAGCAGCAGCGTGTGTGGGCAACCCTCAATGAACTCACACCAAAATTAAAAGAAACGGCCGTTCTCCGCTACTACGAGGGGCTCACCTATGTTGAAATTGGCAACATCCTCAACATCCCAGCCAAGACAGCTGAATCGCGCATGAGGCTGGCTCATAAAGCGCTGCGCAAGCTGTTAGCCGATGAGGAATTTAGGGGATAACGGTGTATATCCCATAACGATTGACGATTTATGATTTTGGATTGAAGCTTAAACGATTCGAGAACCAGACTAAGCAACTGTCAGACTAAAACTATGAACAACAATCACGTGATTCACCAACTACCAGATTATGTTTTGAATTTACTGCCAACGAGGGAACGGCAGGCTGTTGAACAACACACGGCGGTTTGCAAACATTGCCAAAAAGCATTGCAGGCTGAACGGCACATGACGCACATGATTTACGCTACTTTGCACACAGCCACTCAACCCACAAACGGCCGTTTAGCAGAACAGCTGCCCCCCATCCCCCACAAAAAACAACGCTGGTCGTTCACCATGCTGGGCTGGCAGCGCCAATTGGCTCTAGTGGGGTTGCTCGTGATGCTGCTCTTTGGCAGTTTCAATGCTTGGCACGCACACAACATATGGAGCGACCCCCGCCCCACCACCCTGGCAGCCACAGCCACCAGCACCCAAGATGCCACAGCCACGATGCTAAAACAAACGAGTGAGGCTCAAGAAACATTGGCGGCAGAAGGGCTGATAGTAACCGTAACGGCCGTTGTTGCTCCCGCAAAATCAGCCACAACACCCGCCGCCATCATCGCACCGGCGCCACAACGCACACCCGTGGCCGCCATTTCAGCCAGCATGGCTACAAACTAAAAAAGATCAGCGACCAACGACCAAGTCGTCATTCGTCATTGGTCAGATTATAAAGAGATTTATGACTGAACTAACAACCACACCCCCCGAGAAAAAATCAACCTCCCTCAATGAGATTTTGGCAAAACCGCTCATTGCCTCCATCAATTTAGATTGGGAAAAGACCATCTATCTGCTGTTCATCATCATGGCCATCGTCACCCGCTTTGCCGCTCTTGGCACACGGGTAATGAGCCACGATGAAAGCCTACACACCCAATTCTCTTACCAATACTTCATTGGTGAGGGCTACAACCACACACCGCTCATGCACGGGCCCTTCTTATTCCACATCACCGCCCTCTCCTACTGGCTCTTCGGTGACAGCGACTTGGCCGCTCGGGTGCCGGCAGCTATTTTTGGCGTGATCTTGATAGCCATCCCTTATTTCTTGCGCAAACCATTGGGTAAAGTAGGTGCCCTGTTCACCAGCTTCATCTTTCTCATTTCACCCTACATCACCTACTACTCTCGCTACATTCGCCACGACATCTACATCATCGTTTGGGCCATGATAGTATTCATTGCCATTTGGTACTACCTGGACACACCTAAAGAAAAGTATATTGGGTGGTTTGCTGCTGGCACCGCCCTTATGTTTGCCACCAAAGAGATCGCCTTCATCTATGTCGCCATATTTGGCAGTTTTCTGGTTATTCGCTTACTAGCCAAAATGTGGATGGCTCCTTGGCTGAAAAATAGAATGAGCAGACTTTATGTGCCCATTCTCATTGTTTTCGTGGCTGCCTTGCTCATTGGCGGTGGCGTGGTAGGGCAAAAATTGATAGAACGTTCTGCCCCACCAGCCGACGACATCGCCATAGTGGAAGAGGGCAGTGCAATAGAACCTACACCTACACCCACACCAACCACAGGAATTAACCTCATCATCGTTCGGGGGATACAAGTCATGGGCATTGGCATACTCAGCCTCGGTCTGTTCCTGGGCGCACGCGCCTTACGCCCTGAGATTGACCAATTTGGTGAGTTTGACCTCATCATGCTGTTTACCACCCTGATTTTACCCATGACAACCCCCCTCATTGTGCGCATCTTGGGCATGAATCCAATCGATTATTTGATGCCACAATGCACCATCCCTGGCCAGGAAAATATGGCAGGAATTCAATTAGCGCTGGCACGCATGTTTAATGCGGAATGTTGGAGCATGCGTTTGGATGCAGATATCTTCAGCAGCATCCTCATATTGGCTGTCATTTTCATCGTGTCCATTCTGGTGGGACTATGGTGGAATGCACGCAAATGGCCTATTGCTGCCGCCATTTTCTACGCGATTTTCCTGGTGCTTTACACCTCTGTTTTCACCAATATTACGGGTGGCATGGCCAGCGGCATGTTGGGCTCGTTGGGCTACTGGTTGGAACAACAAGAGGTGCAGCGTGGGTCGCAGCCTACTTTCTACTACCTCATCGTCATGCCCATCTACGAGTTTCTCCCTGTGATTTTCTCGTTAGCCGCAATGTGGCTGTGGAGCAAGAAACAACGTCTGCTCCACATTTTTGCTTACTGGGTCACGCTGCTCTTGGCAGCATATGGGGCGTTCACCCTTACTAAGTGGTTCTACAATCGTACCTATCGCCTCAAAGAGCTTCTCACTGAAATGGAAGCAACCGTGCTTACCCTCCCCCGTGATGTTTTTTTTGGATTGATTGTGGCGCTGGCCATCCTTTTGCTAGGGAGTGTGCTGTGGCTGGTGACCGTACGCAAAGCCATCAAACGCCAATACGATGAGGAAAGCCTCACTCACCTTTTCCGTGCCGAGCAGCTGCTCGGCTTCCTGCCTTACGTCGCCTGGTGGCTGCTGCTCACCTGGGTTGCTTACACGGTTGCTGGTGAGAAAATGCCCTGGCTAAGCACGCATTTTGTCATTCCGATGGCGCTCATGAGCGGCTGGTATTTTAGCAAGAAACTGAAAAACTTCACCCGCAGCGACCTCTTCTCACAGCCCTCTCTTATTTTGGGTGGTTTATCAGCATTGGCTGTGGTCACCTTGTTTGGGATTTTCAGCTTCTTCTGGCTGGACAAAGTTCAATTAGGCAATCAACAGGTTGACGCGTTGCAAAATATGGGACTGCTGCTGGGTTTCTTGGTTGTCACTGGCATCGTTATTTATTTTTGGTGGCAAAGATACCAGAAAACGAAACGGCCGTTACGCTCTACCCTCATTGTCCTGGTCATTTTCACCCTGCTCAGTTTGCTCACCATCCGTGCCACCTACATGGCCAGCTTCCCCAACGCCGACTACACCACTGAATACATGGTTTACGCTCATGGAGCCCCCGCCACCAAAAACATCGTCATGGATCAGATCGAAACCCTCTCCATGCGCCTCTATGGGGACAAAAGCATCCAAGTGGCATACGACAACGACGTTAGCTGGCCTTTCACCTGGTATTTGCGTGAATATCCCAACCGCTACTACTTTGGCGAAGAACCCAACAACAATCTCAACGAGTCTCCCATCATCTTGGCGGGGAATGTCAACTGGGAGAAAGTTGAGCCTTATTTGGGCAACAACTACGAACACAACACCTACACATTTCTCTGGTGGCCCATGGAAGAATATCGTCAAATTGGTTGGAATTCTGTCTTTGGGAATGCGGCCATCCCTAATGATCGGGGATTGGCGGACGCAGGCAAACGACAAGCGCTTTGGGACATCTTCTTCTACCGGGATTATGAGCAATATGGGCAAGCTTTTGGCGGCACTTACACCGCCGAAAAATGGCCGCTGCGTCATGAACTCAAAGTCTACATCCGCAAAGATGTACTCGCCAGCTTGTGGGATCAAGGCATTATCCTGGCCAACATCGGAACATACACAAATCCTTACGCCAAAGGCGAACTGGTGCTGCAACCTACCCTGATCTTGAATGAACTGGGTCTCCCAGGCAGCGCAGATGGCCAATTCAACACGCCACGCAACATCGCCATCAGTCCTGATGGCACCATCTTTGTGGCAGACAGCGGCAACCATCGTATCCAGGTCTTTGACAGTGAAGGTAACTTTGTCACAAGCTGGGGCAAATTTGGCGAGTTGCCAGGACAATTAAACGAACCCTGGGGTATTGCGGCTGATGACGAACACGTTTACGTGGCTGACACCTGGAATTATCGCATCCAAAAATTCACCCATGATGGTGAACACGTAAGCGCCTTTGGCTCACACGGAGCAACGCTTGACCCAAATGAGCCAAATCTTGGCTTGTTCTATGGACCACGAGACATCACGCTCATAGAGAATAACCGGCTGGCTATTACAGATACAGGCAATCATCGCATTCAAGTGATGGACAAGGACGGTTCTTTCCAAAACATTGTCGGCTCCTTAGGCAGCGATCTGGGTTTCTTCAACGAACCGGTAGGACTGGCAACTGGCCCCAATGGCCACATCTATCTAGTGGACACCTGGAACGGCCGTATACAAGAATTGTCGCCAGATCTTCTCCCCGTTTCTGCATGGCCTGTTGACAGCTGGTACAGTCAATCTATCGACAACAAGCCTTATGTGGCTGTAGACAGCCAAAATCGGATCTACGTAACGGATCCCGAAGGCTTCCGCGTTCTTATCTTTGACGTAGATGGCAGTTATCTTGGCCGCTTCGGTACCTATGGCACGGCAGCAAATCAGTTTGCCTTGCCGATTGGTATCGCCATTGATGCCCAGGACAATGTGTACGTGGTGGATGCGCATAACAATCGTGTCGTCAAATACGCCCCCATCTTCGGCGCACCAGTCAAGTCTACGCTGGATGATGATGACACGCTCTTTGAAGGCTTCCAAGGTGAAGATGATACCCTGTCTGGTTCAGAAGAAGATGCAGTTGAAGAAGAGATGCCAGCAGGCCCCACACCATAGACAAAATCCAGCTGATGAATATCTAAAAGCGGCTGTACTGAGGTGGTTTTCTAAAATAAATCATGAGCATCATCTACATCGGCTTGGACGATACGGACAACAGGTACAGCAGCAGTTCATTGCCCCAGAGGAGGCTCGGCGAGAGCAGTAGCCTGTTTGCCTGGTTAAGGAAGTCGGTGACTATTGGCTGCTGCTGAAGCTCAATTAAGACGGGCAAAAGCGAAGGACGAACGGCAAAAAGCAGCTTCAAGCCTTTGTCTTTGGTTATACGTCTCATGTCAAACATGAATCCCCTGCTCATTGCGCATAACAGTAGCTACCGCTACCCACAACATGGTCTGGGTTTAGCGCCTACTTCGCTGACTGTTTCCAGGGGAACGGCCGTTTACGTGAACGGCGCGTCAGGTTGTGGCAAAAGTACGCTGGCACGCTGCCTGGCAGGCTTCATTCCACATTTGTATCGGGGGGAGTTGAGCGGGAGTGTCACTTTTGCCGGGCACGCCTTGTCTGAAATGCCATTGTGGCAAATCAGCGAGCATGTGGGGCTGGTGCTGCAAAATCCGGCAGCACAAATGTTGGCGCAGACTGTTGAGGAAGAGATTGTTTTTGGTCTGGAGAACCTGGGGCTGCCCCGCGCTGAAATCAAGGCACGGCTGAACGAGACGATGGCGCAATTTGGGCTTACGGGAATGCGCCAACGCAATCCGCAAACGCTGTCTGGCGGTGAACAACAAAAGCTGGCGCTGGCGGCTATCATGGCTCGACAGCCAGAAGTGCTGGTGCTGGATGAGCCATTTTCGATGCTGGATACTACCGCAGCCACTGAGTTGACAGCAGCTTTAGTCAGATTGGTCGAACAGGGAACGGCGGTGGTGGTGTGTGAGCATCGCGGCGAATACATACAAGCGCTGCCCAGCTTACACACCCTCAACTTGAACAGCAGTACCTCCCCCCAGGGTTTGGCCGACGCGCCCAAACCCTTCTCAACGGAACGCAGTGAGCAGCAGTTGATGATCAGCAAGTTGTCGGTGAGATTGGGGGGCAAGCTGATTTTGCGGGATATGGCGTTTAATGTGGCTGGCGGCGAGGTAACGGCCGTTGTGGGCAAAAATGGTTCTGGCAAAACCACCTTGCTCCGCGCCTTGACCAGTCTGCAAACATTTGAGGGCAGCATCCAGGTCAACGGGACACCCCCTCAGCTAGGCGTCGTTTTCCAAAATCCAGATATGCAATTATTTAACAGCAGCGTACGTGAAGAAATCCTCTACCGTGTGCCTAATCCCGACATGTCTTACTATAACTGGTTGATTCAGGCGATGGGACTGGCCAATTACGAAGACACACCGCCGCTGCTGCTGAGTGAAGGTGAGAAAAAACGGGTGGCGTTAGCTACCATTCTGATGCAGCGTCCCCGGCACGGCATCTTACTTGATGAACCATCATTAGGACAGGATATCGCCCACAAGCAGATGCTTATGGGCATTTTGCGAGCGTTGGCCGCCAGCGGTCAGATTGTTATGTTAACAACCCATGATTTGTGGCTGGCAACCCAGGCTGATCGGCTGCTGGTTTTGGCTGATGGTGACCTTGTTGGCGATGGTAGACCAAGTGAGCTTGTCGAGCAGGCGGACGTATGGCAGAAAGCAGGGCTAATTTTGCCATCCAGATGGACATCTTAGATCATGGTAGACTAGGGTTAAATCCCGGTCTAAAATACGATGCCTGCAAAATGACTATGAGCAAACAAAAAAAACGCGCTGTTCTGATTCCAAACTCGCCCTTACGGCAGATTGATCCACGCACGAAGCTGTTTTTGAGTTTACTCCTTTCTTTTACTATCATGCTGCCTCTCTCTAAACTGCTGTTTTGTTTAGGTTTGTTTGGGCTGCTGTTGTGGTGGGCTAAGCTGCTGCCTGCTACGCTGTATCAGTTGTGGCGGCTGCGTTTTGTGCTGCTGTTTTTATTCATTGTCGATTGGCTGTTGGTTGACCTGACATTAGCAATCACTATTTGCTTGCGCTTGATTTTACTGGCCAGCACCTTTTCTCTGTTGGTCTGTACCACAACGCCGATGGAAATGCGGTTGGCGCTGGAATGGCTGCGGCTGCCATACCGGTATGCGTTCAGTCTGAGTTTGGCGTTTCAGAGCATCGACCTGCTCACAGACGAATGGCGAGGCATTCAGGAGGCTCAGGTAGCGAGGGGGATCACGCTGCCCACCTGGGCGGGTTGGCGCAAACTGCCAGACCAGGCAGAGCAGTTGTTGGCGTTAACGGTTCCGGCTATCATTTTGACCACCAAACGTGCCTGGACGATGACGGAGGCAGCTTATGCCCGCGGCTTTGATGCTCCCCAGCGCACAGCTTATCGGCAGTTGACGTTTACCTGGCGGGATGGGGTATTGCTGCTGCTGATTTTGGCAGTGGTGGCGGTGCTGTTGGTGTGGCCGTTTACTTAATTTATGTGACGGAGGATAAACGACGAATGACCAATGCGTGTGTCAAGAACAGTGGATTGGTTCTTTGTCCTTGATCTTTGGTCCAAGTTTCTAGGAATTTATCATGTCTCAAAACAAACGAATTGGTTTAGCCATGGGGATTGTGTTGGTGATTGTGTTGGTGGTAACGGCCGTTGATACGTGGCGGCGAAACTCGATGGCCGCAGAACTGAATATCACGCCAGGCAGTATCCCGATTTATTATGGGGGTAACTTGATCGGCGGGGTTGTCATTGCGGAACTGGAAAGTCTGCCTACCGTCAGCTTTGTCGATGCCGAAAAGGGTAAAACGCAAGAAGGTTGGCTCCTGCAAGATGTGTTCTTGCTCTACCTGCCCACAAAGGAGCTAAGCCCTGAAAGCCAGATTACAGTGAGCAGCAGCAGTCGGGGGAAAACGGCCGTTCTCACCTGGGCAGAAGTACAAAATCCTGACAACAACGTCCTCTTTGATCTCTCAGGCGCAGGCACATTAAAGCTCGTTTCCACCCTGGAAAATTTAGATACCCGCGACGAATGGGTGCAAGACACCGACAAAATCGAGATAGAACCATGAAAGAACGATATTTTTCCACCTTTAATTTAATTTTGCTGGCCTTATTTGCGGCGTTGATTGTGGTTGCCAAAATCACCTTGCGGTTGCCCATTGGATTGTCGGGACGTTCCGGTGTCTTTTGGATGGCAATTATCATCGTGGCAGCTGGCGTGGTGCCGAAACGTGGTGCGGCCACCATTGTCGGCATTACCTCTGGCATTTTGGCGGCGTTCTTGGGCATGGGGGATTGGGGCGCACTGAATACCTTTCTCGCCTACGCGGCGATTGGCGTGGGCACAGATCTGGCGTTGCTCATTTTGGGCGGCAATCCTTCCCACTTGATGGTGGCGGTGCTAACTGGCGTCATCGGCCATCTAGCGAAGTTTTTGGTGAAGTGGGTCTTTGGCGTCATCAGCGGGGCTCCGGTGGGCGTGATCCTGTTGGGCACATCGAAGGCACTCATCACCTACATTATTTTTGGTGCCCTTGGCGGCTTGCTGGGTGGGCTGACGCTGCGGGCATTAAAGCGGGCGGGTTTTTTTGCCTATTTGGCCGAGAAAAGATGAAGTTTGTCAGGTGGTAACGGCCGGAATCAACGCCTCGTGTTCTTGCTCTGTCGTCATAGTGCCAACTCATCTAACGGGCTACGAACCCTTAAAATGCCACGGTTGGCTACATGCGGATAAATCATCGTCGTTTTTACGTCTTTATGCCCCAACAGCTCTTGAATGGTGCGCCTATTGTAGTTGGCCACCCTGTACCTCATCAGTTGGTAGCACAACAGGCAGCCGCTTAGGTTTTTGTGCCCAAAACACCTCTACATGACTCAACGGCCGTGGCCACACGTGCCCATATAAAAATAGCAGGGCGCTCAACGCCTGATTTTGCGTAGAGGCAGCGACCTCGCCAGCAGCTGCCAGGTCAGTTAAAAACGCTTCCACCTCAGGGTTACCCGTCTCGGCAGGATGGCGCTTATCATGAAAAAGAATAAACCATTTTACCCAGTGAACATACAATTATTCTGTGCCATATGAATAATGCTTCAGCCGCAGCGCATTACGAACTTGGTCTAATAATTTCAGTTGTTGGGACATGAAAAAACCTCATATTGTCTCGAAAGACAAACTATTTTATACTAACCATGTGAAGCCGGTTTTTCTCTTTTTTCTCTAATACTGGCTTGTTATCAGGAAAGGATTTTCAATAAAACAACAATTTTCAACTTGTAGAGAAATCTATTCGCGGATTTTAGCCAAATGAGAGGTATATATCGAATTTCAGGCTGCACAAAAAGAAAAACAGAGGTTTATACGGAATCTGTTCCGTTGAATATATAGTTATGCATTAATTAAAATCCCAAATGATTCAAGGAGTGAATATGAGCAACTTTCATATTTCCTTTATGGAACAAAATGACATCCAAAAATCGGCGGAAGTTCTGAGCATTGCCATGCTCAACAATCCACTCCACTTTGGTGTCTTTCTGGGTAATGGCGAAAATGAACGTGTGAAAATCGAAAAAATGTTTTTCGAACTCTTCAACAACCTGCCTGGAATTGTCTTTTTGGCAAAGGAAAATGAAAAAATCATCGGAGTTATGAGAATGAAGTCGTGCATTGGGAAAGTAATTAAAGAGCCAGATATAGTTGAAGATGAAAATGATATTAATTGGAGAAAATCTGTATGGTTTAAGGAATGGGCAGCGCATGATCCGGTTGAACAACACTGGCACCTTGGTCCTATCGGCGTTCTGCCATCTTACAGGGAGATGGGGGTTGGTACTAAACTAATGCAGCGTTTTTGCAAAGAAGTGGATAATTGTTCAGCAAAGGCATACCTGGAAACAGATCTGGATGAAAATGTCCGTTTTTATGAAAAATTTGGATTTAAAGTTATTTCCAGATCAGACATATTTCATGTTGAAAACCGATACATGTTAAGAGATTCAAACACATAAAGAATTGCATAACAAGTCGTTTCACCGGACTCATTCCACTCGTCGGTGAACTCAGCGTTAGCGGGAATGATATGAAGATACGAGACGCAACAGAATCTGACTTGGCGGCCATGTATGCAGTAGACCATATCGCCGCCGAGGAGGGCAGTCGCAGGCAACACATTCGCGAGTGGGTCGACGCAGGGCAAGCCATTGTTGCTCTCATTGACGAAGTGGTGGTTGGCTATGCAGCGCTCGAATACACCTTCTTCTCAAACGGTTTCATCTCGATGCTGATGGTGGACAGGGCCAGCAGGAGGAAAGGTGTAGCTACGGCCCTGGTCAAGCATCTTGAGGAAATGTGCGAAACCGACAAGTTGTTTACCTCCACCAATGAATCTAACAAGCCCATGCAAGGGCTTATGCAGAGCATGTCTTACGAGCCCAGTGGCACGGTATACAATCTCGATGAGGGAGATCCCGAACTGTTCTATGTTAAGAGACTTGAAGGAACTCGCTAACCAGTCGCTGCAGGGGACGCGCCCCCCACTCTGGCGCGGTCTTTCTTGCCCTGCCTTCCCCCTGACGCTGTGGACGGTCTCCAGACTGTGCCACAAGGATTTTAATAATGAACGTTTGCGCCATACCCTGCGCGACATGCGCCAATATACCGGACGACAATTAGCTGATTATGGTGACAAGCACACTTATTGGATATGCCAGAGAAGAGTGATGTGAAGCTTACGGCCGTGGCTTGGGGTTAGTTCAAGTAGCACGATCTGAAAGACTGGCCACAGCAGAGTATATGTCGAATTTCAGGCTGCATAAAAAGAAAAACAGAGGTTTATACGGAATCTGTTCCGTTGAATATATAGTTCGCTATCAAAACAACCAACCCAGAAATGAGGTGTCATGAACTTCACAGATAGAATCAAACCGACGGATAAAGGGATAACGACCTACCTTGATGAGCTTAAAAGTTTTGCGTACCAAATCCCTACTTTTCAACGAGATGTTGTGTGGGAAAAAGAAAATGTGAAAAAATTATGGGATAGCATATATAAATTTTATCCACTCGGTAGCATACTGGTTTGGAAAACAGACATCCAATTACAAAAGCATAGACAAATCGGTGGTCACCAGATATCAGACAACCATTTTTCTTCAAACGAATTTCAATATTTATTAGATGGTCAGCAAAGGACAACATCTTTATTGACTTCTTTGTATGGAGGCTCCATCAAAGGAAGAGATAATTTCGATCCATCACTTTATGTAGATCTCTCTATAGAAACTGACAATGAAACCGATGACGAGATTTACAAAAAACGATTTTTATATTGGGATGAAATTGATGACAAAGACGGTTCTTTCAAAAGGAACACTGGTAGGAAAAAAAAGTTTGACTTGGGACTGATTGTTAAATTAGTTGATATCAAAGAAAATTTTGAAAATGTACAAGAAAAAATTGTCAATCATCCTGATGTGAAACAGCAATACAACCATCCATATTGGGTTGAGCTAAGGAGAATTAAGCAAGTTTTAGACAACTATCGCCTTTCGTTCATTGAGCTAAAAGGAATTAAGGTTGCTGAGGTATGCCAAATATTTGAAAGAATAAATCAAGCTGGGAAACCATTAGATATTTTTGACATTGTTGTAGCTAAAACTTTCCGCCCACAACAAAACGGCATGAATGGCTTTTATCTTCGTGAACTGCTGGACGAGTTTCGATCAACAAACAATAGTAAATTTTTGCAAATTGACAATTTTGATTATCTTCAAATTATTGCAATAATTATTCGTGAAAACATTCAAAAATCAGGTGTTTGGAATATTACACCAACCTACCTAAACAACATCACAACGGATCAGATAAAAAAGGTTTGGGCGGAAACCAAACGTTCTATCCTGAAAACATTTGATTTTTTTGAAAACACCCTCAACATAAAAGGTCCACAGCTTATACCATATAGGTATTTTTATTTAACGATAGCATGCTATTTCTTTAAAAACGATAATCCTAATTATGATTTTTTGAAAAAATATTTTTGGTATAATAGCTTTCATAATCAAAATTTGCTAAGCAACACAGGGCATATAAATACTCACTTGTCTCTATTATATAAAGAAAAAAAGAAGGAAGATTTTTCTTTTGATCGGTTCCTAATTGATAAAGATATTCTACGTAAATCCTCATATAGCTCAAAAGGACGTTTGTCGCGTGCCATCTTGTCTCTTTATTCAAGTAATGATCCCAAGGATTGGAAATACACCGATCGAAGTGTAATTGCAGATAATTTTTTCTTTTCAACAGATCAACCGAATTTACATCACATTTTCCCATCTAATTTTATAGCACAGAATCCTGGTAAAAATTCTCTTTCAAACAATAGCCTTATGAATATCGCTTATATAACCCAGTTAACTAATCTCGAAATAAGTGATAAGAATCCTTTGGTATACATTAGAAATTACAATCAAAATCCTGATTTTATAAATGTATTGCAGTCACACTTATTATCACCACAACTTATTGAATGGTCTGCGCAAGAGAGTATGCCAGAAAATGCTCTTGATTTATTCATTGAAGATCGGGTTTCCATCATAATTAAGAAATTGCAGAGTATTTTGTCGGGGATTAGTTTTGAAGTTATTGATACAAAAACAACCATAGAAAATTAAAGCCAATAATCAGCGAACAAGTCGTTTCACCGGACTCATTCCACTCGCCGGTGAACTCTGCGTTATAAACAAGAATGGAGGATTGATATGATTGAGACACAAAGCGTAAATAGTACATTATATCTCCCCTTGATTGGTAATATATATACATCAAGGAAATTTCGAGAACTATTATTTGATGAAAAAGCCCTTCAACTAGAAAAAGAAGTTCCATTAAATATTAGTCAAAAAACGGGCTCCGAGTATTTTTACTTGGCAGCTGCTTCACGATATTACAATATGGATTTAGAAATAAAATCTTTTATTCAGAAAAATCAAAAATGTAATGTTATCAATATAGGAGCAGGGTTAGACACTTCTTATTATAGAATTAAAAGTGGAATAGCAACATTTTATGAAATTGATTTACCCCCAGTTATTGCAGAAAGGAAAAGACTAATTCCAGAACAAGAAAATGATATTTATATTAGTTGCTCATTTCTAAATGTTGAAGAGTGGGCAAATAAAATAAAAGACAAAGACATTCCAACATTATTAATTATTTCGGGTGTCTTTTATTATTTCAAGAAAGAAGACATTGATAAGTTTTTCTTTCAAGTAAAAGATAAATTTGTTTCTTCAGAAGCTGTCTTTGACTGCAACAGTAAAAAGGCCCTCAGCGTATCAAATACACTGGTAAAAAGGACAGGGAATGAGAATGCCCCTATGTATTTTTATATAAATGACATAAATTCTTATCTAAAACACCTCAACCTTGATATAAAATTAATTAAGGAGTATCAAATGTATCATTATTCAAGAAGAATATTACAAAGAGTATCTATTATGACTAGAATAATGATGTTTGTTTCAGATCTTTTCAAAATGTTCAAGGTCGAACACATAAAAATAAACTAGAATAATTTATAACAAGTCGTTTCACCGGACTCGTTCCACTCGCCAGTGAACTCTGCGTTATAAGCAATGTGTATGGAGGTGATAATGAGATTAGTGAAGAACGAACAAAATATGAATAAAGTATTATTGGCAGGAGCAACAGGATATTTAGGACGTTTTATAACTCAGGAATTAATTGCAAGAAATTTTGAGACAAGGATAGTAGTGCGTAATAAAGAGAAAGTAAATATAAAAGCTCCCAATTTAGAAATAATAGAAGCACAAGTGACAGAGCCTGAATCGCTTAAAGACATTTGTAAAGACATCGATGTGGTTATTAGCACTGTTGGTATTACACGACAAAAAGACGGATTGACCTATATGGATGTTGACTATCAGGCAAATGTGAATTTGATAGATGAAGCCAAGGGAAATGTAGTCAAAAAGTTTATTTATATCTCTGTTTTTAATGGGGATAAATTAAGGCATACAAAAGGCGGAGAAGCAAAGGAAAAACTAGCTGATTACTTAAAAAGTTCCGGACTGGATTATTGTATTATAAGAC
>PDWJ01000611.1_pt1 | contig 50762 bp, 37 predicted proteins | sample 1430881 | NCBI WGS metagenome assembly PDWJ01 (sample SAMN01162460, study PRJNA174530) | Oral metagenome, whole genome shotgun sequencing project. | biome: Marine environment; feature: Marine mammal; material: Swab sample of the gingival sulcus; isolation source: swab sample of gingival sulcus...
ATATGACAGATTTAAAATTATATCCAATTAAGTTTTCACCTCTTTACAAAGACAAAATTTGGGGAGGGAACAAAATTCACACAGTCTTGGGGATGGAGTATGATCCGCTTCCAAACTGTGGAGAAGCTTGGTTACTGTCCGGAGTAAAGGACAATGAAACGATTGCTCAGAACGGTTTTTTAGCTGAAAATCATTTGAATGAGCTTGTAGAAATTTATATGGACGATCTGGTGGGTGAGAAGGTTTATAAGAAGTTTGGGAACGAATTTCCAATTCTTGTAAAAGTGATTGATGCGAATGATTACCTTTCCATTCAGGTACATCCGGATGATGAGCTTGCCGAAAAAAGACATGACTCGTTGGGGAAAACCGAAATGTGGTACGTGATGCAAGCCGAAGCGCATTCGGAAATTATTACGGGTTTCTCCAAAAAAGTTGATAAAGATGCTTATGTGCAGCATGTTGAGGAAAATACTTTGCGTGAGGTATTGAATGTTGAAAAACCGCAGGAAGGTGATACTTTCTTTGTTCCGGCAGGGCGTGTTCATGCAATAGGTCCGGGAGTGCTACTCGCCGAAATACAACAAAGCTCTGATGTGACTTACCGTATTTATGATTGGGATCGTAAGGATGCGGACGGAAACGGAAGAGAACTGCATATTGATCAGGCTTTGGATGCAATTGATTTTGAGGTTTATAGTTCTTACAAAACAGACTATAAATTAAAGGACAATGAAACGTGTGATTTAGTGAAGTCAGCATATTTCACTACCAATATTATTTCTTTGAATGAAGGTCTTAGTAAAAATTACGAAGAACTTGATTCGTTTGTGATTCATCTTTGTGTTGATGGATCGTACAATTTACATTGGGAAGACGGAAAAGTGAAGGTTCAGAAAGGAGAAGCTGTACTTATTCCGGCTACGATGTCAAAAGTAGCAATGTTTCCTGATGAAAAGTGTAAGTTGCTTGAAGTATATATGGAAATTTAATAAAAGTTATAATTATGAAACAGACAATGTCTGAGATAAATATTAAGGCGTACTGCGGGATGATTAAAGTTCTGTCCCATATCTCAGCTTTGGTCACAAAATTTTAAAGATATGAAAAAAATTGGTATTTTAATTTCATTAGTTCTTCTTGTGTCTGTGGTGTTTGCACAGAATGCTAAGAAGACACTTCCTTCTGTTAACGTGAAAACTCTTGATGGAAGAACGTTCAACACTTCTGACATTAAGAATGATGGAAAGCCTATTATACTCAGTTTCTGGGCAACATGGTGTAAGCCTTGCGTTAAAGAATTGACAACAATTTCTGAGGTTTATGAAGATTGGCAAGACGATACCGGAGTGAAACTGATTGCTGTTTCGATAGATAATTCTCGTTCTTCGTCAAAAGTAGGTCCACTCGTGAATAGTAAGGGTTGGGATTATGAAGTTCTTTTGGATCAGAATGGTGATTTTAAACGAGCAATGGGTGTTAACATGGTTCCGCACACATTCCTGATTAATGGTGATGGCGAAATCGTTTGGCAACATACTTCTTTTTCAGAAGGTGCAGAATTAGAACTTATTGAGCTTGTAACAAAAGTTGCAAATGGTGAATCCGTAGATTCACACTAAAACTGTTTGAAATTCAAACAAAAAAACAAACATCAAAAATTATGAGAAAGTTATTTCTTAGAACAATTTTGACAATGACCGCTGCTGTCATGGTGTTTTCGACTCAGGCGCAGCAAGGATTCTTGCAGGGAGGAACTGTAAGTGGAAACTTCCAAGTGGATGTGCAGTCTTATTTTGTTGATACTACTTTAGGAATTACCGAAAAATCAATCAACGGAAAAAGAGCAGCCATGAATGCTTTTGGAAATATTAATTATACCAACGGTAAATTCACTGCCGGAGTACGTTATGAAGCTTTTCTGCCTCCTCTTGAAGGTTTTCGTGCAGAACAAGAAGGACATGGCATCGCAAATAAATACATGAGCTATGTTGATGATCGCTTTGACATCACAGTGGGTAACTTTTACGGACAGTTTGGTAATGGTCTTATTTTTAGAAGTTACGAAGAGTGGAACTTGGGATTTGATAATGCCATGAATGGTGTTAAGGTTGGTTTTGAACCAATTACAGGTGTTCGCGTAACAGGCGTTTACGGAACACAGCGAATATTCTGGGATAAGTATAAAGACAAGAATCGCGGACTTGTTCGTGGTGTCGATATGGGAGTTTCATTAAATGATGTTGTGAAAGGACTTGCCGATTCAAAAACCAGAATAAATATCGGAGGTAGTTTTGTAAGTCGCTATCAAAAAGCCGACCCGCTTTCGGATTACAAACTTCCGGAAAATGTCGGTGCTTTTGCAGGACGTTTTGACCTTACCCGAGGCGGCTTCAACTTACAAACAGAATATGCTTACAAGATGAACGATCCAAATGCTCGTAACAATTGGATTTATCGTCCGGGACAGGCATTGCTTGCTACGGCTACATATTCCATGAAAGGCTTTGGGGTATATGTTACTGCCAAGCGTGTGGATAATATGAACTTTAAGTCTGATATTAAAGCAGGATTGAATGATCTTGACATCAACTATTTGCCAACTATCGCAAAAGAGCATACCTATTCTTTAGCAACGCTTTATCCGTATGCAACTTACAATCACGGTGAAATGGGGCTTTCAGGGTCAATTTTTTACAAAATCCCAAAGAAATCATTACTCGGAGGTCGTTACGGAATGTTGTTAACATTGAGTTACAGCAGAATTAATGCAATTCAAAGAAATCCGGTTGATGGCGAAACAGCAGTTACTTATGAAGGTACTTATGGTTATGAATCTCCTTTCTTTGCAGTGGGAGACGAGAAGTTCTTTGATGACGTAACATTTGAATTTACAAAGAAGATCAATAAAAAGTGGAAGATGAACGGACAATTGTCTTACATCCAGTATAACGTTACGTTGATAGAAGACGGTCTGGAATCAGATGATCCGCATTTTTATAATGCAAAAGTTGGTGTGCTTGATGTGACATATAAAATTGCACCTAAGAAAGCAATTCGAGGTGAGTTTCAAGCATTGTTGACTGAAGAGGATCGAGGAAACTGGATCTACGGAGGTCTTGAATATTCTGTAGCTCCACATTGGTCATTCACACTTATTGATCAGATAAACTTTAACAAACCGACAGGTAAAACAATTCATTATTACATGGCAGGTATGGCGTATGTGCGCAATACAACACGTATCGAAGCAAAATACGGTAGAACCAATGACGGATTGTTATGTGTTGGTGGAGTTTGTCGTCGAGTTCCGGCATCCAGTGGCTTAACTGTTACAATTACAAGTAGTTTCTAATTTTTTATGAGAACGTATACAATTATGAAAAACGTAAAATATATCTTCGCGATAGCATTGCTATCTCTGTTGATGGTACAATGCGATAAAATTGAAGAACCTTATTTAAAGAATCCTCCTGAGCCTGTTAAAAGAAACGCGCTCTTAGAAGTTTTTTCGGGACATCTGTCGGCTGAAAGCCCTGCTATGCTTGATAAAGTGAAGGCTTTGAAAGAAAAGTATGGTGCTGATTTGGACGTAATTGTCTACCATGCCGGTGATATGGCTGCTGTTCAAGATGAAATCTACACAGCTGATTTAAGTACGGAAGTGGGGAATAAAATCTATGCTGATTTTAATGCGGAAGCAGCACAAGGAATGGTGGCACGTTCCGGTATTTCGGCACAAAACGGTTGGGATGCAGCTATTGGGGCTGTAATTACCGATGATTCAGAAGTTAAGTTATCGCTTACAGAAACATTTGATATTGAAAACCGTGCATTGAATGTTACCGTAAAATGTGATGTTGAATCTTCTGTTTCGGAAGATATTAAGATTGCAACATACCTTGTTGAAGAAGATCTTGTTGCAAATCAGAAGTTCCCCGATATGGACAGCCTCGGATATGTAAATATCAATGTGTTCCGCGCATCCTTAGACGATGCTTACGGTGCTTTTGTTATTGCCGAGCCTAAAAAAGAATCGTATTCCAATGAATATGAAACATTTGTTGTAAATGCACAATGGAGAGCAGACAAACTTCGTATTATCACCATTGCTTACACGGGTGAAGCATTAAATCCAAACATCATACAAGTCGAAAGTAAGCATGTTAATACCGACCCTGAACCTGAGAGGGTGAAGAAGGTCTTGCTCGAAGAGTTCACCGGACATACTTGTTCAAACTGCCCTAGAGCACATAAAGAAATAGCGCGACTTAAAGAAAAATATGGTGATCAAATTGCTGCCTTAGCTTATCATGCAGGAGGTTTTGCAATTCCCGGAGGTGTTCAATTCCCTGAAGATTTCAGAACAGATGCCGGTAATGTACTTCATGATTATTACGGAGTTGAGTCTTACCCGATAGGAATTGTCGGTCGCTCAGAACTTGCCTTCTATACCGATTGGGAAAGTCAAATTGCTGCTGCATTGGCACAAGCTCCGGATGCTGTTATTCAAATTTCTCAGGAATACGATGCAGCGAGTAGAAACCTTACGGTAGATGTAAACAGTACCATCTTAACCAATAATATTGGAGGCGGAGTCTTATTGGCAGTGCATTTAGCTGAACATCACATTATAGGAGCTCAGGCTGACGGTAGTGAAATTGTCCCTGACTATGAACACATGGATATGTTTAGAGCAGCCATGTCATCGACAGGTGGCGAAGGCGGTCCTTTTGGTGAAGTGTTGGCAGAATCAGTAAACGCAAACGAAAAGTATTCCAAGAGCTTCTCACTCACGCTGAGTGAAGAATGGAATCCTGAAAATATGAGTATCGTTGCTTTCCTTATGAATGCTGATGATTTTTCAGTAATTCAGGTTGAAGAAGTTCATTTACATTAACATATACGAACGCAAAAGATGAACTCCTCACGAATTTTGTTCTGAGGAGTTCTTTTTTTGGTGAGTCCCTGCAAAAAATCAAAGGTTTGCTTTCGGACACTGTTAAAAGTGCAAAATTCTCATTCCGGAAGACTTTAGTTTCTGACTTACAAATTTTATTTGTTTTTTATAAGCCTACATTCAAATTCTATTTACTTTTGTCGGTGTTTTGGAAATTAGATTCAAGATGAGCGTAAAATCAATATTAATAATAACTGTTTTAAGTGTGTTAATGTCTTGCTCTACAAGTAAGAAGATGAATACTGTGGTTTTTGATGAAAGAGTTCAGGGAGATATCCTTGTCGGATATTGTAATCTGGAGGGATTACAAAACTCAGACTACGGCATCTATTATAAAAAAGAGTTTGAAAACTATAAGGCAAATCAATCCGTTTTAAAACAGCTTAAAGAAAAGCTTGATGCTTATAAAATCCAAATCGTATTAGGCACTTGGTGTCACGACTCTAAAGTTCAAGTACCAAGGTTTATGCGAATTTTGGATGATATTAATTATAAGGGAGATGTCGAGTTTATTTGTGTTGACAGAAAAAAAGAAGCTCCTGAAATTAAAGTCAGTGAATTAGCTATTCAAAGAGTCCCGACCTTCATTATTTATAAGAAGAAAAAGGAAGTTGGGCGAATTATCGAAACTCCAAAACAAACACTCGAAGAAGATCTATTAGGAATTATCAATCAGTAGAAAGTTTCAGCATGAAAGTATTTAATAAAATCTCAGAAGTTCAAGCCTGGACAAAGAAATGTCGTACGGAAGGAAAGCGTATCGGATTTGTTCCTACGATGGGTGCTTTGCATGAGGGACATATTTCCTTGGTTGGTAGATCTCTCAAAGAATGTGATCTTACGTTGGTAAGTATTTTTGTTAACCCCATTCAGTTTAATAATACTGAGGATTTGGAAAAATACCCTCGAATGATGGATCAGGATCTCTGCAAACTCAAAGAAATTGGTTGTGATGTTGTGTTTGCTCCCGATGTTGAAGAGATGTATCCGGAAGAGGTAAGTAAGGAGTACAACTTTGACGGTTTGGACAGCTTGATGGAAGGAAAATTTCGACCGGGACATTTCAACGGGGTAGCGATTGTTGTCAATAGGTTGTTTTCAATCTGTATGCCTCATAAAGCTTATTTTGGAGAAAAAGACTTTCAACAATTGGCAATCATTAAGAAGATGGTCGCTTTGGATAATTTGGATGTTGAAATCGTACCATGCAAAACCGTACGAGAAGCAGACGGTCTCGCAATGAGTTCTCGAAATCTTCGTTTGAATGCAGAAGACCGAGCCAAAGCACCGTTGATCTACAAAGTGTTGTCGCAGTGTAAGCATGATTTGGAAACCATGAGTCCGAAAGAAGCACTGACAAAAGCACGAGCCTTTTTTGACAATCATAAAGATTTTGAACTTGAATACATTGAGTTGGTTGATTTTCACAATCTAAGAACCATTGAAGATGCTGAAAAAGTAGACGAGATGGTCGTTTGCATTGCTGCCCGATTGGGTGGTGTACGTTTAATAGATAATGTTATAATATTTTTATAATTTCGCGCCATGCAGATCGAAATAATGAAATCGAAGATTCACAGGGCTGTTATCACTCAGGCAGACCTGAACTATATTGGTAGTATCTCTATTGATGAAGACTTAATGGATGCTGCTAATTTAATTGAATTTGAAAAAGTACAAGTTGTAGATATAAATAATGGTGAGCGTCTTGAAACTTATGTGATTAAAGGGGAACGAGGATCAGGTAAGATTTCTTTAAATGGTGCAGCTGCACGAAAAGTTCAAGTAGGCGATTTGATAATTATAATTTCCTACGCTTCTATGGATTTTGAAGAAGCAAAAAAGTTCCAACCAAGCGTTGTTTTTCCTGACCAAAACAATAAAGCCGTTTAGATTTTGGAAAAGAACCCTCTTTCAGATCTACGGATTTAATTGTTTCTATCCGTAGCTTTGTTTTTTATTTGGTTTTGAAGGTTTCACCTAAAAAGAAAAGGGTGAAATTTTTGTGTTTCTTCATAAAAAAATAAAGACAATGGAGCATCTATCACTGATTAAAAGTAAAATTAAGTCGGGAGTGGCACTTGACAGGCAGTTGGCTTATTGGCGTTTTGCTAACAAGAAAATTGTATTTACCAATGGTTGTTTTGATATTCTTCACAAAGGACATGTTGAATATCTTGCAAAAGCAGCAGACCTTGGGCACTTGTTGGTTGTTGGTTTAAATAGCGATGCCTCCGTAAAACGATTGAAAGGCGAAGGTCGTCCCGTAAATAATGAAGAAGCACGTGCTACCTTGCTTGCGGCACTTTCTTTTGTTGATGCTATCGTATTTTTCGAAGACGATACGCCTTATGAACTTATCAAGCATATTCAACCCGACATCCTCGTAAAAGGAGCTGATTATAAAGTAGAAGATGTTGTAGGTTACGACATTGTTACTGACAAAGGTGGCGAAGTAATTACCATCGACCTTACACAGGGCTATAGCACCACCGGAATTATCAGTAAAATGAAAGATTAGTAAATCCATTCCCCCAAAGTATTCTTGGCAATGTCGTCAAACTGATCACAAGCCCCTACTCCACCACCAATTTTTCGCTGATGCACTCGCCGTTGGCGGTGAGGATTTTTACCAAGTAAACGCCGATGAACAGCTGTTCCGGGAATATTCCCGCGAATGCGACGATGTGTGCAGGGGATGAGGGGAATGGAACTGTTAAATTAGGAATATTAGCATGCTTTTAAGATATTTCTTCTCATCTTTATGCTTTAAAATATAATTCGTTATATTTTTGGCTTGTATTAAAAGAAACACGAGTTCTGAAACAAAAGGCTTTCGTGTAGACATTAGCTTAAAAATGAATCAGTAATGAAAAAGGCACTAAGTACATTTATACTGTTTATCACATACATTTACGCATTTGCGACACATGAACGTGCCGGAGAGATTACATACCGAAATATTGATAACAATCCGCTGAAATATGAATTTACGATTCTCACCTTCACGTATTCGCAAAGTCCGGCAAATAGAGACCGACTCGTCATAGACTGGGGCGACAACACAAGCGATACCATTTTATTGAGTAATCGCGAAATTGTTGGTTCTGACATGTTCAAGAATACCTATGTCGGGCAGAAAACCTACTCCGGACCGGGGACTTTTGTGGTTTCTTTTGAAGACCCCAACCGAAATGCAGGTATTATAAATATTGATAATTCGGTGAACATCCCTTTTTATACCGAAACATTGCTCACAATTGATCCTCTCGGTTCAATAAATAATTCACCGATTTTGTTAAATCCTCCCATTGATGTGGGATGTGTACAAAATCTTTTTCTCCACAACCCCGGAGCCTACGATGTTGATGGGGATTCCCTCTCCTATCGCTTAACCACCTGTAAAGGTGCCGGAGGAAACGACATCGCAAGCTACCGATTTCCCGATGATGAAGACCACTTTTTTATGAACCCTGTTACAGGAACTTTAACGTGGGACTCTCCAACCATTCAAGGCGAATATAATGTTGCATTTATCATAGAGGAATGGAGAAATGGTTACAAAATAGGCTCCGTAACAAGAGATATGCAGATTAAAATCACTTACTGCGACAATACACCTCCGAAAATAGAAAACTTAAACGATACTTGTATTCTTGCAGGTACTTATTTGGAATTTGATGTTAACGCTACGGACACTGAACACGTCATATCTTTAAGTGCCGCCGGCGGTCCTTTTGTAGTTGATGAAAGTGCTGCCGAATTTGAAAATATCTTAGGCAATTCGCCACTCACACAACAATTTAGATGGCAAACCGTATGCAAACATGTTCGTAAGCAAGCCTATGATCTGAGTTTTACTGCAAGAGATACGCTCAATAACATTAACCTGAGCACGATTGAAACCGTAAAAATTACCGTTATAGGTCCTCCGCCCGAAAATCCGGATGCCTACGCATCGGGAAGAAACATTTTCTTGAGTTGGGATTCGTACGAATGTGAAAACATCAATAACTTTCACATATTCAGAAAAAAAGGATCGTCCGATCACGAACCGACACCTTGCGAAACAGGACTTCCTAACGAACTTGGCTACACCCTCATTGGAAGTGTATCGGCAAGTATCACAAGCTTTATGGACGACAACAACAGCTTAGGATTAGACAATGGTCACCTGTACTGCTATAGAATTGTTGCCGAATTTGAAAACGGTGCACTCAGCCAAGCATCGGAAGAGGCTTGCACCCAACTTCGAGACGATATTCCGGTACTAACAAATGCTTCGGTACTTGCAAGCTCAAACGAAAACGGCAGCATCTATTTGAGTTGGAGTAAGCCAAATGATATTGCAGAAATTTATGGAGACGGACCTTTCAGGTACACCCTATATGAAGTAAGCAATGGTGAAAGTCGGCAATTAAAACAAACACAAGACCTGAATGACACCAGTTTTAACCACATAGAGATCAACACCATCGATGAGCAACATCGTTACTTTGTTTCATTTGAAGCTTTCAAAAATGATGTTTGGGAAAAAATCGGAGATAGCCGGAGTGTGGTTTCCCCGTATTTAAAAGTGAGTCCAACCGACAACAAAAACCTATTGAGCATAAACGCTGAGCCCGTTTCATGGATTAATGATTCGATAAAAATATTTAGAAAAACTGCAAACGATAGCGATTTTATACTTATTGATTCTACGGCAGGGTTGAACTACATCGACTCAAACCTTTCAAATGGGGTAGAATATTGTTATAAGATTGAAACCGGAGGTTATTTCACTGCCGAAGAGCTCCCTTCAAGAACCTACAATTTCTCGCAAGAAGCTTGCGGCATTCCAAAAGATAACATTCCTCCGTGCCAACCTCAACTAAGGGTTGAAACCGACTGTGATGAAAATGAAAACCACTTAACGTGGAATGATCTGAATCAAAGTTGTGCCGATGATGTTCTGAAATATTATATTCATTACAGTCCTTCTCCTGATCAGGAATATACGATTATTGATTCCATAAGTTCTACAGAAAGCTTGGAATATTATCATACACCATCGGATAGTTACCTTGGCTGTTATGCCATTCAAGCCGCAGATTCTGTCTATAACTTAAGCCCTTTGAGCGACAAGGTTTGTCAAGATCACCTTGCTTGCCCCGTTTACACACTGCCCAATGCCTTTACGCCTGATGGGGATTCTGAAAACGACTACTTTGTTCCGACTGATCGTTCAGCCAGTGTTCAATCCATTTCGATACAAATATTTAATCGTTACGGAAAAATTGTATACGAAACCGAAGACCCTGAAATTCGCTGGAATGGAAAGTATAAGAATACGGAAAATGAATGTGTCGAAGGAGTGTATTTTTATGTTTGTGAGATAAATCAAACAACTTTTGATGGAATTGTAAAAAGAAACCTTACAGGCTCAATACACCTGATTCGAAGAAAGAATTAAAGAAAAAGGTTGCACTTTTTAGTAGAGTGCAACCTTTTTAAGGCTGTGATTATGCCATTAATTTTTCAAACAAATCAACAACTCTTGAAGAATATCCCCACTCATTATCATACCAAGACAATACTTTAACAGTCTTACCTGTTACCATTGTAGAAAGTGCATCAAAAATTGAAGAATGTGTATTATGAATAACATCTACAGAAACAATTGGATCTTCAGTATATTCAAGGACACCTTTCATCGGACCTTCAGCAGCTTCTTTCATCGCAGCGTTAATTTCCTCAACGGTAGCTTCTGTTTTAAGGTTCACTACAAGGTCAACCAACGAACCTGTCGGAGTAGGAACACGAACAGCCATTCCGTCAAGTCTGCCTTTTAATTCCGGAATAACAATACCCACAGCTTTTGCAGCACCGGTTGTTGTCGGAATTTGAGAAACGGCAGCCGAACGAGCACGACGTAAGTCAGAATGAGGGAGGTCAAGAATTGCCTGATCGTTGGTGTATGAGTGAATTGTTGTCATAAGACCATTCTCAATACCAAACTTATCATTCAACACCTTAGCCACCGGAGCTAAACAGTTCGTAGTACAAGAAGCATTAGAAACAGTTTGATCTTCAGGCTTTAATTGATCATCATTTACACCCAAAACAATTGTATTATCAATCTGATCCTTCGCAGGAACAGTAAGAATAACTTTTTTAGCACCATTTTTTAAGTGATCGCCATATCCTCCTTTTGGACTTTCCTTTGCTCTGAAAATACCTGTTGATTCAACAACGATGTCCGGAGTTTCACTCCAAGGAATGTTGATTGGAGAACGTTCAGCCGAAACTGTTATTTTTTTACCATTTACAATAATTCCACTCTCATCAAATTCAACAGTACCATTGAACTTACCTTGTGTAGAATCATATTTCAGAAGATGAGCAAGTGTCTTCGTATCTGTTAGGTCATTAATCCCTACAATTTCGATATTCTCACGTTCCAAAGCCAATTTGAAAACATTACGACCAATTCGACCGAAACCGTTTATTGCTACTTTAATCTTAGACATATTATACATATTTAGTTATACAATTAATTTTTCTTATTTCTTATTACGCTTACAAAGTTAATAGCCTTCGCCCTTATGGTCAAGCACTAAACAGCCTCTACGAAAACTTAACGCATAAAGTTTTATTCTTCTATCACACAAATATATGAATGTTTTATCAAAATTCTACATCCTAAGACCTAGAGATTTAAAAATGTCTAAAAAAAGAGTGCAAATCTCAGTAAGCATCGCCACAAGTAAGCAATGGTAAAATGCGCTAATCACCAAACGAGATACCAACACCTCTGGCTGTTTTCATTAGCGCAGTATCAAGTGTTACAAAATTCAAGTGAGAAACGGCATCCTTAATTGGTACATGCGTGATGTGCGGATGGCGATAAGAGACCATGTGTCCGAAATTCTTTTCAAGAACCATTTCAAAAGCTTTAACACCAAATTGAGTAGCAAGAACCCTGTCGTACGCCACCGGAACGCCACCACGCTGAATATGTCCAAGCACGGTCTCGCGAATATCATGTTTACACCCGGCATCTTTAAGTTGCTGAGCCAACAAATTGGCAACACCCCCCAAGCGAATATGTTCCGAACCCTGATCCGAAGATTTCTCAGAGTACTGATGACTGACTCCTTTAGCCTTCGCTCCTTCCGCTATTACAATAATTGCAAAACCACGATCTTTTACAAAACGTGCTTCAACAGCTTCAAGAACCTTATCAATATCATAATTGATTTCAGGAATCAAACAAATCTCAGCTCCTCCGGCAATAGCCGCATTCATAGCAATCCATCCGGCATCACGTCCCATCACTTCAACAATAAAAACACGATTGTGAGATGCCGCAGTAGTAACCAGCTTATCCACCGCTTCGGTCGAAACCTCAATAGCCGTTTGAAACCCAAACGTAGAATCGGTAGCCGAAAGGTCATTATCAATTGTTTTAGGCACGCCGATAATATTTAAACCTTTCTCGTACAATGCCTGAGAAATCCTTTGAGAACCATCACCTCCAATATTAATCACAGCATCAACACCCAAATATTTAAGTCTGGTTATCAAATCATCCGAACGGTCAACATATTCAATCGTTCCATCATTATTTTTTACCGGCCAATGAAAAGGTCCTCCAACATTCGTTGTTTCAATAATAGTTCCTCCTCGATAATGAATACCGGCAACAGCTTTTTCATCAAGTTCTACAATTTCCATAGGTTCTCTCAGAACCCCATTAAAAGCTTGAATACTACCTATAACTTCCCAGTCTTTTTCTTGTGCTGCTCGCTTAACAATAGCACGAATCACCGCATTCAAACCGGGAGCATCTCCCCCGCCATTTAAAACCAATACCCTATTCATAAATACAAAACTTTTCCTTATACATATTTTATTTCAGCAAAAATAAACATTTGATCGTGCAAACAAGACTATCGCACACTTTTAATAAAACACATGAACAGAATATTTATCAAATTCTCCATGAAAAATCGTAAATTTGTTATCGAAAAAAGTTTGTAAACGATGTGAAAGAAACGGTAAAATCAGAATACCTAAACTCAAACATCGCAAATGTAAATCAACAACATACAAAAACAAGCAATCGCTGAGATAAATGGTAAGACTCACAGCGGAATGATTAATGTTCTGCGGCACATCTCAGGGTTTGATCACAAAATTTTAGAAGTATGAAAAAGAAAGCAAATATTTTGAAACTCCTGACACTAACTGCATTAATAATATTTACAGCTTGTCAACAGGAGCGTAACAAAGAAAAAACTATTGACTCCCAAACGAAGGATGCTGTTATTTATGAAGTAAATATCCGACAATATACCGAGGAAGGAACATTCAAAGCTTTCGAACCGCAGATGGAACGTCTCGCAGAAATGGGGGTCGACATCCTCTGGTTTATGCCTATTCACCCTATCGGCGAAAAAAACAGAAAAGGAACTTTAGGCAGCTACTATTCCGTGCGAGACTACAAAGCTGTAAACCCTGAGTTTGGAACTTTTGAAGATTTTAAAACCATTGTGAAAAAAGCACATGAACTGGGAATGCTTGTCCTCATCGACTGGGTTGCAAACCATACAGCTTGGGACAATGAATGGCTAATCAAAAATCCGGAGTGGTATCAGAAAGATAGTCTGGGAAAAATCATTGCCCCATTTGATTGGGTTGATGTTGCACAACTGGATTACTCAAAAAAAGAAATGCGAAAAGCAATGATTGATGCCCTCGAATTTTGGGTGCGAGAAGCTGATATTGACGGGTACAGATGTGATGTTGCCGGAATGATTCCTGTTGATTTTTGGGAAGATGCCCGTTCGCATTTGAATGCCATTAAGCCTGTCTTCATGTTGGCAGAGGATGAAAATGAAGTTAATTTATTGGATAAAGCTTTTGACATGAACTATTCATGGGAGCTTCATCATATTATGAATGCCATTTCAAAAGGGAAGAAAAATGCAAACGACTTGAATCATTATTTTCAAAAAGCAGACACGGTTTTTCCTCACACGGCTTACAGAATGAATTTCATTACGAATCATGACGAAAACAGTTGGAATGGAACAATTGAAGAGCGCATGGCAGAAGCCGCAGAAATGTGGGCTGTATTTTCCTACGTTGCACCCGGCATGCCGCTGATATACTCCGGTCAAGAAGCCGGATCAAACAAACGTCTTGAGTTTTTTGAAAAAGACCTTATCAAGTGGTCAGACATTAAGCACGAAGCTTTTTACAAGAATTTAGGAAATTTGAAAAAGAAAAATGAAGCTTTGCAAGCCGGTATTTATGGTGGTTCTATTCGCCGTATTTCGGGCAATCCGGAAGAAAAAGTCTTTGCTTTTGTTCGTGAAAAAGAAACAAATACGGTGGTCTGTATTTTTAACATGCAAGCTAATGACGCTGAAATAACGCTAAACACAAAGGACGTAAGCGGCAACTATACAGACTATTTTACAGGTAAAAAACAAGAACTTGGGGATAAATACGAACTAAGTATGAAAGGATGGTCTTACAAGGTGCTTGTAAGATAAACCACCGTAAAATGGCACATAAAAAAAGCTTGTCCGGTTAACAAAAGCAAAAACGGACAAGCTTTTTTTCATTCACGCGTTTTCATTCACGCGCCACTATTTAAAATCACTATGATCACCTTGAAAACGGAATCCGAGACGTTTTCCGGTACTGATTTTCATATTCTTCAATGTGGCTTCAACATCTTGAACAGTTGCAAACTTCACATTATCGTAAGGTGGAACAAGAAGGTCGAAATTCAAAGTATATTCGATTGCCGAAATAATAATTTGATTGACTTTATCGGTCTCCAATGTTTGTGTTCCAAAATTGTTGTACAGCAAGCCAAGTTCACGCTTACCTTCAATGAAATAATGATTTTCTTTATTGATAAAGATTCTCCCAATCATATATCCCAAATCATTAATTCTATTGTACTTAAATGAATCAGACAAGAAGTTATAGACATTGATAATACCACAATATGATCTGGAAATATCTTCTTTTACATAAAGGTTCTTCATCACCAAATGATTTCGACTAAACTCAAAAACATTGGTATGCATAAGAAACATAAGAATATCGCCACCAAATTTCAGGTGAAATTCAAAGTCACCTTTGTCCATAAATTCAACAGAAACGTTAGAATCATTATTATGCTTAAATAGCTGATACTCATCAGTTAATTCTTTCGCAGCTTGCTTAAAAGCTTGAAAGCTGCTAAAAGTAGTCGCATAAACATCTTGTTTTAGTGTAGCCTTATCTACAATTTTATCAAAAAGGTTTTTATTTTCTTTTGTCATCGAAAGCCATTATTTAAAAACATAAAAGTAACCAATAAAAAGTAGTTTTCATTGGTTTTATGCAAAAAAAACAGAAAATATTTATTCAAAGGTTAATGTAAAGTATAGAATTTTGGACTTACCTGACTTAATTCCATGTGTATAGGGCGTTGAATGTTCCGAAAAAATATCACCCAAGGAATATGCAAATTTCACTTCTGCACCAAATTTGAAATAATCAGCATAAAAATCAAATCCTGCACCCAGCTCCCAGCTAAAGACATGTTTTTTTGGTAAGAGATAAAAATCTTGAACATTATTATTTTCTCTATCTTGACGTTTCTGTTGATTGTAAAAATCATACATATACTTCACACCTCCAAGCAGATATGAAGAGAGATTGTGCATTCGCAGAGAGCGATATTTGATTGATAAAGGGATCTCTAAATATGTTGATGGCATCTGCTTTATTGTTGTTGAGAACGTGGTATCATTTGCATCGAGCACACCATCAATTTCCTGAAATACATACTTTATTGATCTGTTGCCAAAAGAAATAGCAGGCACCAACCTAAGATTAAAGCTCTTGTTAAGTCTTAAATCTGTAACGGGAACAGCAAGTGTAATTCCAAGAGAAGGAATCGGAGTTGCTTCGACAAGGCGAACAGCATCCGTTGTGGGCAACATACCTTCATAATTTGGCAACATACCTCCGGTAAAGATCTCATCATAAGCACCCGGCTTCATTATGATATTATGGATCATATAATTAACACCTATGGTTGCTCCAAAGTGATACTTTGCATAATTATAATTCGGTAAATTCTGCACCTGTCGCGTCATCTGTCCATACGAACTTGTGATTCCGATGAAAACAAACAGCAATACAACTACAATTTTATTTAAGGTTTTCAATTCTGTAAATTTTGTTTGCTTGTTAAACGTACTGCTTTTTCTTTTATTATCAATCATCTTGTTTTAAGGGCTATTTTTCTCCGGTATAAATACTTGCAATTCCACAGCTCAACCTTTCATCATTCGTATTTTTGAACTGACAAGAGTCCAAAATGCTCGTAAATTTCTTTCCATAAGGAAATTTACCGACAGATTCAGGCAGGTAGCTGTATGCGTTTTTATCTTTGGAAACGACACGACCAATACCGGGAAGGATGTGCTTGAAGTACACACCATACAACTGCCTTATCGGGAAATGTTCCGGTTGGGAAAACTCCAAAACAATAAGCTTTCCTCCCGGCTTCAACACACGATACATTTCCTTCAAACTTTTCTCAAGGTTTTCAAAATTTCGAACGCCAAAAGCAACGGTAACAGCATCAAAGCTATTGCTTTCAAAATGCAGATTCTCCGAGTCGCCCACTTCCAAAGTAATAACATTCTCCAAGCCCGCTTTTTCCAGCTTACGCCGCCCAATTTCCAACATGCCCTCCGAAATATCTACACCATGAATGTGTCGAACATTAAGCTCACTTCCGGCAATTGCAAGATCTCCTGTTCCGGTAGCGACATCTAACAAAGTCTCAGGATTGACAGTCTCCAGAATACTAACAACTTTTTTCCGCCAACTTGTGTCAATACCGATAGAAAAAAAGAAATTCAAGAAATCATAACGATACGCTATATTGTTAAACATATTTCTAATCTGTTCTTTTTTACCATTATTATTGTTAGTCATTATCACCTTTCCTTTAAAATACTATAATTTATTAATTATTTCAGAATGAAGCAGTTTCTTATTTATTGGTGTCACTCCTGATGTTTCACACACAAGCCCCCCTGCAAGATTCGAAATGGCTGCCAACTCCTCATTTTTCACCTTGTTTGCCAAACACAAAGAAGCTACGCTGACAACAGTATCTCCTGCACCCGAAACATCGGATATTGCTCTTTTGTGTGCTTTGATAAACTTACTTTCATTCGTTACATGATCCATAATAAAGACACCTTCTTCCGATAGCGTGATAAGTGTAACCTCATTCCGAAGTAGCTGATTTAATTTTTCAACAGCCTGCTTTATCTGCTCTTGATTATGAATATCAATCACTTGACTCATTCCTTCCGACAATTCCTTGAGGTTCGGTTTGAAAACACTCACCCCCTTATAATTCAGAAAATTATTTTTCTTCGGATCAACAATTGTTGGTATATCATTTTCATTTGCCAGCCAAATAATCTTCTGTATTATTTTTTCACTAAGAACACCCTTGTCGTAGTCTTGAAAAAGAATTACATCTATTTTTTCATTTGCAATTACTTGTTGAATATCAGCAAACAAGCGATTTTGATCTGCATCAGATAAATTCGTTTTAATCTCTTCGTCTACTCTCAACATTTGCATTTTATTCCCAAGAATACGAAACTTCGTAGTAGTAATCCGCTCCGAACTCTCCAAAACATGCTTCGACACAAGACCTGCATCATCCAATAAACGAACAAATTCTTTTCCTTTCAAATCATTACCGATAACAGAACACAGATAAGGTGTTGCCCCAAGAGCTTGAATATTCAAGGCAACATTAGCTGCTCCTCCCAAACGATTTTCACGCTTTTGGACATCAACAACAGGCACCGGAGCTTCGGGAGACACACGATCAACCTTGCCACACAGATAGGCATCTATCATCACATCACCAACAACCAAAACATTTGTGTTTCGGAAATCGTTGAAAAGTCTTTCGATTGATAATTGTTCTGACATAACGTTTTTTGTTCAGGGCGCAAATTTATACAAAATTCGCGATTGAGTTACACCTGCAAAATATCAAACAATTTTCTTTGTTAAAGAACAATTAAAGGAGCAAAAATTTATTTCAGGCAATGCTCAAGGTAAAAAACCAACAAGCAAATAAACAATTTGTTGTTTATTTTATAACTAAACTCGCATTAATCTGTTATTGTACTTAAATTATTGATTAATCATGTTTATGGAGATTTTAGAAATTTTAAAGTACGTGCTACCTTCGCTGATAGTTTTTGCTACAGCTTATTTCATATTTCGTTTATATCTTGTTAATACTCAGAAGTTGGAATTATTAAAATTAAAAAATTCTAAATCGGAAAAGATTGACCCTCTACGATTGCAAGCCTACGAACGGATGGTGTTATTCTTAGAAAGAATCTCCCCGTCTTCGTTAATTATGAGGCTTTTAGTTCCGGGAATGAACGCCGATGAGTTGCAAAGCGAAATGGTAAAAACCATACGTGAAGAATTTGAACACAACTATACACAACAAATTTACATCTCATCGCAAGCTTGGGAGGAAATTCGCAGTGTGAGAGAACAAATTGTAAAAAATATTCATACGGCTCGACAACGTTTAGCTCCGAATGCAAGCGCACAAGACTTGGCTTCCGTAGTTTTAGAATTGGACATGAATAAAGACGGTTCGCCACTGCGAGTATGTTTAGAAATGATCAAAAACGAAGCGAGAACAATAATTTCTTAGAACTTAACAAGAGGAAGACAGATGATGAGCGTTGGCAAGAAGAATCTTTCAAAAAATCTATGGGGTGCAATTGCTGTCTCATTTGCCGCCATTTTATGGGGATTGGACGGCGTGGTACTAACACCCAGATTGTACAATCTCAAAGTAGATTATGTCGTGTTTATTTTTCACGCTCTCCCTTTTCTGATTATGAACATCTTTCTCCACAAGGAATATGCTGCAATCAAAAACTTCAAAAAACAAGACTATCTATTGTTTTTTCTGGTAGCACTATTTGGTGGAGCAATCGGCACTTTAGCAATCGTAAAAGCTTTATTTCTAGTTAATTTCCAAAAACTAACCATCGTTGTATTACTTCAAAAATTACAGCCTGTTTTTGGCATTGCCTTAGCCGCCATATTTTTAAAAGAAAGTTTTGGAAAACGCTTTATGCTTTGGGCAATCCTTGCAATATTATCTGCATACACTTTAGCTTTCGGCTTTAGTTTTCCCGATATGAACACGGATGCTAAAACCATATACGCTTCTTTGTACGCGCTATTGGCAGCCTTTTCATTTGGAAGTTCAACAGTTGTTAGTAAAAAATTATTGGGTAGATTTCAATTTCACACAAGCACATTTTATCGCTATGGCTTTACTTCACTGATTATGCTTGCAATTGTGTTTTTCAACGGATCGTTAAACTCCCTGACAGAAACGACCACAACACAATGGTGGCTGTTTCTACTAATTGCTGTAAGCACAGGCTCGGGAGCTATATTCATATATTACGCAGGCTTGCAACATGTAAAAGCAACCGTAGCAACCATGTGTGAACTTTTCTTTCCACTCTCAGCCGTCATCTTCGACTACTTTGTCAATGACTCTCTTTTGACCGGAGTACAATGGGCTAGTGCTTTTGTATTAATTGTTTCAATAATTATGATAAACATCAGAAAATAAAAAAGGGGCAATATTACTTGCCCCCCGATGTTTAATCTAATATAAAAACTTAACAAGCTTAAAAGTAAACTCTAATTTTGGTAATCTTTTAAAGCGTCCATCAACTTCTTTCTAGTGAAGAAAATACGACTTTTAACCGTACCAATGCTGAGGTTTAGATGCTCTGCAATTTCCTTATATTTATAACCTTGTGTATGCATTTCAAAAGGCTTCCTTTGATCTTCTTCAAGCTTTTTCACCACTTTCTTAATTTCCTTGTGCGAGAAAGAAGATTCCGGTGAAATCGCGTTTGAGTTCTTTTTGATATTTAAATAATACAAATCTTCTGTTGAATCAATAATAGTATTTGCTTTAACAGCACGACGATACTTGTTAATAAAAGTATTCTTCATGATAGTATAAGTCCACGCTTTTAGGTTTGTATTCGCCTGAAACTTATCCCTATTCATCAAAGCCTTAACATTTGTATCTTGAACCAAATCTTTTGCTTCTTCCGAATCTTGAGTCAAAGATCTTGCAAAATAACCTAAATTCTCCTGTAACAACATTAATTTATTTTGAAACTCTATTACTGTCATATTTATGATCTTTAATAACTACTCTATTGTTTAATTAATCAAGTACAAAATTAAACATAAAAAATGATGTTGAACAAAAAAATAATATAAAAATTCTAAATAAATATTAAAGACTATGAAAACCACCAACTTAGCAAACAATTAACTATATTTTTTTGTTCAATATAAACTTAAAATAATTAAACAAAATAGTGGAATGATTAGGTTTTGTTTACTTCAACACCCTTAAAAAACAAGCATACAAAACGCCCAAAAACAACACTAAACCCTGATAAACAAACACTTACAAACACAACACCAAAACAAACACCCCATTCGTCACACTTTGATTGATATTTTCATCAAAACAACTTGCCTAAAACATGAAAAATCGGAAAATAAAAATAAAAAATTCTTAACAGTCAAGTAAAATCACCACTTTTAAAACAAACCAAACAATTCTAAAAAGATCACTCCAAAAAAATTAAAACGCTCGAAAACATAAACAGCCCGAACAATAGAATCAAAAACAACAACCAAAACACAAAGAACTACTAATCAGAATATTAAACTAAAATAAGCAATAATATAAGTAAGCAAATAATGGATCAGAAAGGCAACATAAGAACATATAAAAAAACAGTGACACAAAATTTAAAGGGCTGTTCACCCACAAGCAAATGCTGCTCCAACAATTAACGACAATGGTTTTTGTTGAGCTTAAACAAAAAAAGTTCAATGCGGTAAAAAAAATCTGACTTCAGTATTGAGTTAACAACACTGAAGCCAGAACTTACACATTTTGTAAAATGCTACCAAGAATTTTGAAAAACTCCTCTTTATCAAATAATTCGAGGTGGCACGATACACCTAGTTTCGTTTCACGAATTTATAGGTAATTGTACCTTTTTGAATTTCCGGAGCATCTTTATCAGCCGTAAATTTCGCCTTTAAGGCAGCAGCTTTCGAGAAGTTAAGGAGCTTAGAATCGTAAATATTTGTTCCGCGAGCTCCGGGACGAGCACTTTCTACAATTCCATATCTATTCACCTTAATCTCAACAACAACAACACCTTGATCATCCGATTCATATTTTGGGAGAGGCAATTCTTTTGCCCTTCTCGTTCCCAACTTAAAAGAAATACCATCACCAATGCCGCCAAGCCCTTCATAACGATCAGCTTCCTCACTACCATCAGGTTTACCTTGATCTCCCGCTTGCCCTGTAATACCTTCATTGCCACCATTATTTTGGTTTTTTGAAGGTCCTCCATACATCAAACGAGGGTCAGCTACAGGCTCCGGTTCGGGAACAGGTTCCGGCTCAGGCTGCGGAACAACTTTTTGCACAGTATCAACAGGCTGTTCCACCTTTTTTTCTTCTTCGATTTTTTCTTTAGGTTTCTCCTCTTCCTTCTTCTTTTTTTGATCCAATGAAGGAACTTCATCTGCCTTTTGTGTAGCCAAATCTTCCTTCACTTCTTCTTGTTTTTTCTGAATAGGCTTAGGTTTTGGTTTCGGTTTTGGTCGAGGAGCTCTCTTCACCGGCTTAGGCTGTGTTTTTCCCATGCCCCGATCCATATAACCAAGATTAACCTCCACACCTTCTTCTTCGGGAAGAGGGAGCGGTGTTACAAAGGCAAAATAGAATAAAGATACCAACAACACCGCATGTGCAATGATGGTACCCGCCAAGGCTTTGATTTTATCTTTATTCATATCTTAATTTCTAATTTTATTTTGAACTCAAACTACTTTGGTTTGGTAGCAAGAATTACTTTATGCTTCGTATTGTGCATATCATTGATGTCATTAACAACTTCAATAACATCAACGATGTTCTGAACCGGAACTGATTTATCAGCTCTCAACACCACAGAACCATCTGCTTGACCACCCAACTTTGCTTCCAGACCATTTCGCAATTGTTTTTTTGTTACCCGATTCTCTTCGAGGTAAAAACGTTTCTTTTTATCGACATAAACAGTAATGGATTGCTTAGCAACAGTCTTACTATTGCTACTGGGAAGCATGAGTTTTATCGCATTGGGACTTACCAGTGTGGAAGTTAGCATAAAGAAAATCAAAAGCAAGAACACAAGATCCGACATGGATGTCGCACTAAATTCTGCCTTTCGCTTATTTCTTAATTGAATACCCATAATTGTAATTTTTGAAATATCAAACGACTCATTAAAGTAGCGACCGCACGAAAAACGACCGACCTACAAAGCCTTTAAATAATAAAAGTCAAAGACTAATTAGCAGGTTCATGAAGTACATCCATAAACTCAGTTGCTCTAGCTTCGAGCTGGAACACTACTTTTTCGACACGCGCCACAAGAATATTGTAACCAATATAAGCCACAATACCGATAGCCAAACCGCCAATAGTTGTTACCATTGCTTGATAAATACCTGTCGACAATAGCGCGATATCAATATTGTTGCCCGCCATCGACATATCATAGAAAGCTTTAACCATTCCCATCACAGTCCCCAAGAAACCAATCATTGGTGCTGCTCCGGCGATGGTAGCAAGTGCTGCTACATTCTTTTCCAATTTTGCAACTTCAAGCTTCCCGATATTCTCAATCGCCGCATTTATATCGTTCAAAGGTTTACCAATTCGACTCAAACCCTTCTCTATCATTCGTGCCAAAGGCTTATCAAAATGTTTACACAACGCAAGGGCAGAGTCAATTCTACCTTCGTGAATAAAATCACGAATATTGTTCATAAAATTACTATCGATCTTAGACGCTCTTGATATCACAAGGTATCTCTCAATAAAAATATATACTGCCCATATTGAAAGTATCGCCAGAGGAATCATAATCCACCCTCCTTTAAGTACCATCTCAATAACTGAAAGTCGTAACTCTTGTGCTTCTTCGCCCGTTGCATTGACCGTATTCTGCAACAGAATTGATAATGACATAATATTCATACCTATTTTATAATTATTTACTTTTAATTTTCTGTGTCAAAACAATACCGAACACTGTATGTTCACTTTTACTTAACTCGAAAATAAGGGATTTATTTTCCGTGAACAACATTTATAAAAACATTTGACAAACCACCTGTGCTTAGCCCTCCATCAATCGTGCCAAAAATCACAATTCGAAGACTAAAAACGAATTACCACAAAGCACAAAAATTCGCATTTCCGCATCAAAAAAATAAACAAAATTTAGAAGCCAAAGCACTCAAAAACAAGTACTAAGCCTCCCATTTCATCTTTTCAAAATAAATCACATGTAAAATTATGAATATATCAAAACTTTATTAAATTTGCAAACTTATTTTAATCAAAAAACATAGAATATGACTTTCCTTCTGATGGTTATCATTTTTGTTCTAGGGTATACAGCAATAGCTTTAGAACATCCGATCAAGGTAGATAAGGCCGCATCTGCATTGCTTATTGGCGTTTTAACGTGGACGATACTAGTTTTAGATGCTTCGCAAATTTTGGAATTAGGAAATAGTCCGACATGGAACTCTTTGCAAGAACGAGCACACGACCTAATTAATTTCGTAACACCAAATGTCGCAAAAGATTCCCTCGGAAATCCGGACATGAACCCCGGTTGGAAAGATATTATTCACATCGCCCATGACCCTGTACATTTTGTTAAACACGAACTCGCTCACCACCTTGTTGAAATTGCTGAAATCTTGTTTTTCTTACTTGGAGCAATGACTATCGTAGAAATTATTGACCAACATGAAGGTTTCAGAATTATCACAGATAGAATCACAACAACCAAAAAATCTAAACTTATATGGATTATTGCTATTCTGTCGTTCTTCCTATCTGCGGCATTGGACAATCTTACAACAACCATTGTAATGGTTACTCTGATACGCAAACTCATGGTTAACAAAACAGACAGATGGATATTCGCTTCCATGGTTGTGATTGCTGCCAATGCCGGAGGAGCATGGTCGCCAATTGGTGATGTAACAACAATCATGCTATGGATTGGCGGACAAATTACCGCGGGTAGCATTATTTCGCACGTGTTTTTCCCATCAGTTGTTACCGCCGCAGCCCCTGTACTATTATTAGCTCTTATGTCTAAAGGAAATGTAACCCGTCCCGAAAATACCATTGAAATAGAACACATTAAAGAACCTACAACTAAAAATGAACGATTACTCATACTTGTTTTAGGTATTGCTTGCTTACTCTTTGTCCCTATTTTCAAAACCATTACGCACCTACCTCCATACATGGGCATGCTACTGGGATTGGGCATTATGTGGGTTGTTACTGAAATCATGCACCGTGAGAAGAACAACGAAATCAAATCAAAACTATCAGTTGTTGCTATTCTCAAAAAGATTGACACTGCTACAATCTTCTTTTTCCTTGGTATTCTTAGTGCAGTTGCAGCATTGCAATCGGCAGGTCACCTTGCGCTATTAGCAGGATGGTTGGACAATAATCTTGGAAATATTTATGCTGTTGATTTATCAATTGGTATTTTATCAGCGATAGTAGACAATGTTCCTCTTGTTGCAGGAGCGATGGGCATGTACGACGTTTACACACCTGAAATGATTGAAGCACTAAGTGCTACCAACCCTGCTCAAGCGGCGTATTATACCGACTTTATGACAAACGGTATCTTTTGGGAGTTTTTGGCATACTGTGCCGGAACAGGCGGTAGTGTATTGATCATTGGATCTGCTGCCGGAGTTGCTGCTATGGGTCTTGAAAAAATTGACTTCATCTGGTACATGAAGCGCATGAGCTTGCTTGCCTTAGTTGGATACCTTGCAGGTGCTGCCGCTTATTACGCGCAGGTAATGCTGTTCTATTAGACGAATTTTGAATCAATAACCAAAAAAGCTATCCAAAAATGGGTAGCTTTTTTGATTTTACCCCCTTATAAATATAGCTCACTCCCTAAAAATAAATCGACATTCACCATATTTATTTTTTTTCCACTCTACACTGTAATATTTTCGGCAGAACAAAACACAATAAAACAAACAATATCTGAGACAAGGGAACTGATTAAAACTCCACCCCGCACCTCAGTGATACAAAATTTTAAACAGATGAAAAAAATCTTTTACATTCTTACCATTCTATTTGTCTGCTCACAATCACAGGCACAAATCGTAAAATTTTATTTAGAAAAAGATGGTGCTGTAACTGAAATAAAACCCGGAGAAACAGTTAATCTTACCATGAATGCTGATAGCACCCTTGATGGTTATGTTAAGGCTGTAATAGATTATCAGGCATTCAAAAATAACTACAATTACGAAGTGCTATCTGTTGCAACAACTGCGAGCAGCACATCAAGGTGTAAAGATGGAGATAAATATTATAAATTTACTAGAAGGTTGAACGAAACAGCTTTTGCTAAACAAAATGCAAATAGTAAAACCATTGAAGTGTATTTGTTTATAAACACTCCAGACAAAGACGATAAGTATGGAATATTCAGATATAAAGGTGGTTTGTCCAAATTTTACAATAAAACACTTTATTTCAATGTGTTTGGAAGGTATATAGAAGAAAAACGCACAAGCGTTCAGCACGGACGTGTTCGTTATTATTATGACTACACCGCAGGGGAGCGTTTTGTTGATGGTATTGGCGTAAATGTAAAATTAACTGCAAAATTAAACCTTGTTGAAATCTACAAAAAAAGGGTCTATCATTCTGATTCTACAGATATAATTCGAAAAAAATTAGAAAACGAATTAAAAATTTTAAAGAAAATCAGACTATACCCAACTTCCAATATATTCAAATACAAACACATAGTAAACGTTATAGATTTTATAACCAATGAATATATTAGCAGTATTAGATATGCAAAAAAAATGACTGAAGAAGAGGCACTGAAAGAGTTCGATATCTTGGTAAATGGTTATCAATATCTTTTCGTATCTTCTTTAAGTAAAAAGAAACTAAAAGCGTTAAACAAAGAGATGAAAAAGGCTGAAACACTTGAAGACGTAATTAAACTTTGTGAAAAATACCATAAAAACTAAGAAATGATTAAGAAGAGACTAAAAGCCAATATGCTTAAACTCGAAGAAATGGCGAAAAAAGAAGAAAAAGAAGATAAAGAACATTTAACTCACGTAGTTCCAAAGACTAATGATGTAACGATCAACCTCAATGAATTAAGAAAATTGAGTAAACGAGAGTTTGTAGGGTTTAAAGTAATAGGCGATGAAAAAGAATTTACGATCAGAGAAAATAGTTATAACATTTTACTTTTTTTAATTTTACTTATCTTTCTTTTTGCTTTTGTGATGTTATCATTTATGTATTGGTTCAATGAATATATATTAATTTTTTCTATTATTGCATTCTGTTATATTTTATATTTTTCTGCCAAGAAATTACCCGAAAAAGATATTACCGTTAATACGATAGAAAAAACAATCGTAATACGACACAATAATTTTATATCAAAGCATTTTAATCCTATAATTAAAATTCCGGTTAACCACTTTGTAAAAATCACTTCAGAAACCGCTCGGCATAATTCGCAACAGTTTGACGATATTTATCTGCATTACGATAACAAGAAAGTGCGAATCGGCTCATTTATCAGTAAACCTGAAAAGTTCATTAATTATCAGATATATATAGATAGCATCACACAGATCATTAATGGATTAAAAAGTTTACCATACATATAAAAAAAAACTTTTTATATGAAAACAGTAAACCAAACCGACAAAACATTGAGTAATTCTTTTCACAAAAAAATTGGAAAAACATATAAACATTAAAATTATACAATTTTAAATTTGTAAATTGCGCAAAAACGATCGTGAAAGTTTATCTATTTTTCATTTTAACTATTTTATTATTAGGCTTGAAAACTCAAAGCTCTTGTCAGAGCTTTGAGTTTCCGGATCAGCATTTAAACGGAAAAGAATTAAACGAACTTGCCTGGAAATATTATTTTCACAACATTGATACAATGAAAACTGTATTAGACAAGGCTCTTCTTTTAAATAAATACGACCCCAAACAATTAGCAGAAACCTATAACTATTATGGTGTTTATTATGAATTGAAAGCCAAAACCGATGTTTCTCTAGAGTTTTACAACAAGGCTATTCACATTCAAAAAACACATAATGATAGCTCCGGATTGGCATTTACTTATTCCAACATTGGTTTGTTATATTATACTTTACATGAATATGAAAAAGCAAAAATAAACCAACTGAAGTCCCAAGAATTAAACTTACTTTTAAAGGATTCATTAAGTTTGGCAAATAACTATCTGAACTTAGGTATTATCTATTCCTACTTGAAAAAAGGTGAATACACGACATCTATTGAGCATTATAATAAAGCTATTGATATTTACAAAAAGAACAACGAAAACTATTTGTTATCATCAGCTTATTTCAATTTAGCAAAACTATATATTGAGAAAAAAGAATATCAAAAAGCATTAGCCTTATACCAAAAAGTAATGACTTTAAGCCCTGATAATGAAGAGTTTTATCAAGCAACTAACTTTGGCATCGCCAATATATACTACGAACAACAAAACTACACCAAGGCACTTACCCATTTGAATAAAGCAACAAGTTCTCTTGAAAAAAGAGGAATTATTGAGAAATTAAAATACAATTACGAGCTCTATTACAACATCTACCTAAAACTTCAAAATTCCGACTCCGCACTTTATTATTTCAAAAAAGAAACAACCATAAGAGACAGTATATTTAACAAAAAAATTAAAGAAAAACTAATTGAAATTGAATTAAAATACAAAATTGAGCAAAAAGACAAAAGAGCCTTAGAGCTGCAATTAGAAAAAGAAAGAGCTGAAATAAACAATGTTCTTGCAAAAAATAAAATTAAGAAGTTGTATTTTTTAATCATATTTGGAGTAATTATTTCATCTTTTATCGTATTTCAACTCATCCAGAAAACAAAAATCAACAAAACACTTAAACAAAAAAATGAAATTATCAGTAACAACCTTAAAGAAAAAGAAATTCTTCTTAAAGAAATTCATCATCGTGTAAAAAACAATTTACAATTAGTATCAACACTGCTGGCACTTCAAGAAAATGAAATTAAATCCGATGAATTAAAAAAAATCATAGATGAAAGTCGCCAAAGAATCAAAACCATCGGCCTAATCCATCAAGCTATTTATCAAAATGATAATTTAGGAAATCTAGATATTAAAGAGTATATAGAAGCATTAATAGCTATGATTAATAAAATGGGAAATATCACTCCTATTAAATCTAACATTAAAATTGAAAACATCAAATTAAGTATTGACACAGCAATTCCTTTAGCCTTGATTATTAACGAACTATACACCAACAGCATAAAACATGCTTTTAACAGCAGTCATAAAAACCCCGAAATAACTATCTGTCTGGAAGAAAAAAAGAAAATACTATTTTTGTCATACGCTGATAATGGAAAAGGTTTCGACATTGCCAACACGAATAAAAATTTCGGCTCAAAATTAATAAAGTCGCTTTCAAGACAACTAAAGGCAAAAGTGGAAGAGTTCTCATCGGACAAAGGGACAACAATTATTATGAATATACACAGATATGAGACAAACAATAAATGAGTCAGTTAAAACATACTACAAGATAATTAAAACGCTATCCTCTAATGGTTTCACAAAAAAAACAAACAGATGAAAGAACAACTTAAAATTCTCATTATTGAAGACGAAGCTTTAATTACCGATCACCTGGCTATAACTCTTGAGTCTATCGGTTATTATATTGTCGACATTGTTGATACCGCAAATGAAGCATTTAAAGTTTTAGAATATAAAAAAGTTGATTTCGCAATCATTGATATAAAAATAATAGGCGACTTATCCGGAATTGATATTGCGAAAAAAATAAATAACAAATACAAGATTCCTTTTATTTATCTGACTTCAAATACAGATGCCACCACTTTAAACGAGGTAAAAGAAACAAACCCTTACGGCTTTTTGGTTAAACCATTTTCGGAAAAAGACTTGATGCCATCCATTGAAATTGCACTACACAAACACAAGCTAAACAATTACAACAAGAACCTAGAAAAAAAATATAATTCATCAATATTTATTAAAGAAAAGCACATGCTTATCAAGATTTTATGCAGTGAAATACTTTATATTGAAGCTCATGATAATTATTCATTTATTTATCTAAAAAACAAAAAGTTTTTGATCAGCAAAACACTAAAGTATTTACAAGAAAATTTACCTGATGAATTTCTAAGAGTACACAGATCTTATGTTATCAATTTAAACTACATTGACTGCATACTACCTAGTTATTTATTAATCAACAATATAGAAATCCCAATCAGTAAAACAGGAAAAAAACATCTTAATGAATATATTAACACACTATAAGGAGCTTCAATTCGCTCACGAAATATTTATAGAATTTCACCGAACACCGTAGTGAGAAATCTCTCATTTGCACTCGCACAGAAAGAAATGCAAAACAATAGCTTGATGATGTATCGTTATCGCTTGATAATCTGCAAAGCACGAATCAAGGCGAATGGATTACTCCTGAACAACTATCGCGACCAGCTCCCGTAACACTTTTCAAAATGTTCACTTCATTTCGCACACGCAAAACACCTAAAAAGGCAAAGATCATCGCTTCCTTAAAATTGAGCAATGACGGTTCGGGTATGTAAATTTCAGATTCGGAATACACTTTTAACCTTTCTATAAAAAACTGATTGTAAGCTCCTCCACCCGTAACAAGCACCTTCCCTTTTTTCAAATACTTCCCAATCTGAATTGCAAAATGCTCCGAAACACTTCTCATACACGTGGAAGCATTTCCGGCATCTAAATTCAAAACAGTCTCAAAATGAGCAGCTACCCATTCTCGCCCCAAAGACTTTGCCCCTTGCTGTTGATAAAAATCAAGCGCATTAAGCCTCTCAACCAAAACAGTATCAAGCCTTCCACTTTTGGCTATCATACCGCCCTCATCATATTCTTTATTGAAAAAGTTACGAGAAATTTTATCAAAAACTTGATTAAAAGGACTAATATCAAAGGCTATTCGTTTGCCGTCTTTATCAAAAGAAATATTGGAAATTCCCCCAAGGTTTAAACAATAATCAAATTCAGAAAATAAAAGCGCATCCCCCATAGGCACTAAGGGTGCTCCTTGTCCGCCAAGCATCACATCTTTCGTTCGGAAATCGCAAACAACGGCAATGCCGGTTTCCACAGCCAGACTGTTTCCGTTACCAATCTGCAAGGTAAAATGCTTCTCCGGTTGATGAAAAACTGTATGCCCGTGCGAAGCAATTAAGTCAACCGCCAATGAGTACTTCTGAACAAAAGCCTTAACTTCTCTTCCCATTAATTTTGCAAAATCAATATCAAGAATAGCAACCCCCTCCCCGTCCAACAAATGCGCATTCGCCAATCGACTTTTCCACGCAGACGAATAAGCTGCCGTTTCACATTTTTTTATCGAATACTCCCATTGATTATTTTTCAATGCAAAACTGCAATAGGCAATATCTAAGCCATCCAATGAACTTCCGGACATCAAACCCAAAACATGATATTCGTTCATTAAAGCACCTCCCTCAAACGTTCTAATTGAATCCCACGCGACCCTTTGATAAGAATGGTTGCTCCGACAAGCGGGTTCAGTTTGAAATAATCCATCAAGCTTGATACATTTTCAAAACACTTCAAATTGCCCGAGGCTGCTTGTGCAAATTGCTGTCCAACAAAATACACCCGATGCAATTTAAGCTCCTCACACAAAGAGATAATGCGCTGATGTTCCCCCACAGATCCTGCTCCCAATTCGAGCATATCGCCCAATATCAGCACAGGATTATCACTTTGCAATCCGACAAAGTTCTCCACAGAAAGCTTCATACTGCTCGGATTCGCGTTATACGCATCCATAACGAGGGTATTTTTATCTGTCTTGATCAATTGCGAACGATTGTTGGAAGGGCTATATTCATTTATCGCATCAACAGCACGCTGAACAGGCACATCAAAATACAAGCCAACAGCAATCGCTGCCAAGCTATTGTTCAGATTATAAGCCCCAATCAACTTTGTACCCACTTCGTAATCAACACCATTATATTCAAGAACAAAATGCAAATACGGATTATTCCGAACATTCTTAATCTTCATCCGATGATCGGGGTACAACATTCTTTCGCAATTCTCCGACGAGGACAGCAGCAGTTTATCATCTGCATTCACAAAAAGTTTTCCCTTTTTTTGATGAATGTATCTGTAAAGCTCTGTTTTTGTATTCAGCACGCCTTCAAAACTGCCAAAACCTTCAAGATGTGCTTTTCCGACATTTGTTATCAAAGCAAAATCGGGATCTGCAATGGTGCAAAGCTCATGAATTTCTCCCGGGTGATTTGCCCCCATTTCAATAACGGCAATTTCCGCCTTTTCCGGAATAGCCAATAACGTAAGAGGTACTCCAATATGATTATTAAAATTACCCTTTGTGAAATGTGTAAGATATTTTTTTGAAAGCACCGCGGAGATAAGTTCTTTAGTCGTTGTCTTTCCATTAGTTCCGGTAATGCCTACAAAGGGAATAGTCAGAGAAGATCGATACAAACGAGCTACATTTTGCAGTGATAAAAGCACATTTTCAACAAGAATTGTCCGATCATCAATAAAATATTCAGTCTCATCAATCACTGCTACGGATGCTCCTTTTTCGAGAGCGGAAGCCGCAAACTTATTTCCATTAAAATTAGCACCTTTCAGTGCAAAAAAAACAGCACCTTTGGGTATATTTCTTGAATCCGTAGAAATACATTTATGTTTCAAAAAATAGGCTAAGATTTTCCTGTCTTCCATTTGTTCTTTTTTTTTACACATCAATAATTTTCAATCATTTATATTTCTCACCAACTAAAAAACCCCGACTCTTCAAAAGAATCAGGGTTTTGATATATTTCCATACAAGCTAAAAGAATTATCTATTTCACTGTTGACCCCATACGACTCATCGCGCAACGGAATCCGATATAGTCGGTTGCCATATCTTCCTGCAAATATCTACGAACTCCCGGGCTAAGGAAATAAGCTCTGTCTCTCCACGAGCCACCTTTTACAACGCGAGCTTTATCGCTTATCAATGAGGTAACACCATATTGGTACATCATTTCAGTTGTCGTAGAATCAGGCTCTGCCAACCAGTCGCCTTCTACAATGTTCGACTGGAAGTCACCATCACGATAGTTAATGTTGTTTGCCTTACGGTAATTTCTTCTGTTAGCACTTTCTTCAACAGTAATTTCTCGTTTTCTCAGACGACCGTATTCATCTTTTGGAAGAAGCATACCATCGGCATCTCTTTCAAGAGTTGTAAACACGTTACCACGGAAAGGTTGCATATCCGAAACAGTCTCGAAAGACAACGGACGATAAACATCCTGCACCCATTCTGCCACATTACCTGCCATATTATAAAGCCCGTAATCATTTGGCCAGTAAGAGCCAACTTCTTCAGGAATCATAGCACCATCGTTAAGACTTCCGGCTACCCCCATGTAGTCACCACGACCTCGCTTAAAGTTAGCCATCATAGATCCTCTATAACCTTTTTCGGCTGTACGAACGAAGTTTCCGTTCCAAGGATAAATTTTTCTTTCAACCACTCTTTCATCGTAAGTATTTCCGATCAAACCTTGTGCAGCATACTCCCACTCTGCCTCTGTCGGTAAGCGATACTTAGGAACAAGAATACCGTCTTCCATTCTTACTCTTCGTATTCCTTCGCCGTTTGGATCAAGATTTGCTTTACCTTTGTTAACACTTGCTTCGTATTGACCTGCCAAATAAGTATCAATATTAAAATGGTTCTCATTTCGTTGATTAGGGTCAGGGTTCAAAATTCCTTCGTCAATCAAGATGTATTCATTCACACGGTCGGATCTCCAAAGACAATATTCGGTTGCTTGTTCCCAACTAACCCCCACAACAGGGTAATTTTGATATGCGGGGTGGCGAAGATAAAGTTCTACCAAAGGCTCATTGTACGCAAGTGGAGCTCTCCAAACAAGCGTATCAGGCAAGGCTTTGTTAAACACTTCGGGATAGTCGGCGCGGAAAACGCGAGCAAGCCAGTACAGGTATTCAACATAATCAATGTTACGAACCTCTGTCTGATCCATATAAAAACTGTTTACAGTAACACGGCGAGGGATATTATCCCATTCGTACATGACATTCTCACCGGTTCCTCCCATTATGAATGTACCACCTTCGATAAAAACAAGCCCCGGACCGGTTCTTTGTTCAACATACTGAGCCTTTTCCATTCCCCCATAAGCAGGGTCATTAAAAATCATTCCTGTTGAAGCCGAACGGTCTTGTTTCTTACATGAAGAAATCATTAAGGCTATAACAGCCAATAGAACTACGCTAGTAATGGATCGTTTAAAACGCATGATATTTTGTTTATTCTTTTTATTTTCAAACTTATTAACTAAAAAGTTGGACACTTTATTGTCTTAAATTTCCTTCTTTTATTATTATTGACACAAAAAGTGTAGGAAAAGGATAACTCATGTGCACCGGAAACACCGGGCTTAGCACCGGAAACGCCTATGTCATAAGAATATCCGAACTTCATTTTTTTATGTTTTATTCCCACCAAAGCAACAACCGCATCGGGATTATCAAAATTATGCCTGAACCATGTTCCAAAAACAATGTATGGAAAAACAACATAAAAACCCGCATTCAATTGCTGAAAATTCTGCTGCCGCGTATATAAAACATTGGGCGACAAATATACGTCTTCTTTTGAATAAAGACCATTTGTTAATGAAAATATTGCTCCCAAGTGTGCAGTATACCTCATGGCTAATTCTTCTTCATGCCCTGCTACCAATGAAATATTTGGACGTAACAAATGATGCGCTGCCAATCCCAGATATATTTTTTCTTTGTAGCCTGCCACCACGCCATAAGAAAAGTCTGTGTAGGAAACAGACCTTAGATTTCCTATTTGCTCAAGGCTCGCCTGCATTGTTCCCGAACCGTCATCAATATTCAGCTGATCGCTAAATATCAATTCAGAAGAAGCTACTGCTCGGTTAAAATAACCAAATTGCAAGCCTGTTGACATTGACCAATCTTTACTAAGTGCAAAATGATAGGCATAAAGCCCTGACAAATTAGTAGTTTGAAGTATTCCGTTTCCTTCACGCTCAGAATTCACCAGAACACCAACACCACTCGACAATGATTCAAAGTAATGATCGTAAGAGGCATAATAATTTACAAAAGCATTTTGCAAGCTCGGCCATTGATTTCTATACTGAAGATTCAATCGCGAACAATGTGAACTCCCTGTCAATGCCGGATTCAAAAATGCCGGATTTGCATAAAACTGTGAATACATCTGATCCTGCGCCAGCAGAATAACCGGAAAATGGAAAAATAGAACTATTTGTACGATCCGCTTCAATACTTTCGATTTTGGTTTAATGTATAAACTGATCGAAACACAATTTATTATGTTTTCGTAACTGAACAATTTAAGTACTTATTGTCTTAATTTCTTTTAACAAAGGAACAAAAACATCAAATGTGTTGTCCTATTTAATACCTATCCATAAAATCTGAGGATTTGCGGAAAGTTTGTCCGGAATGATTGAGATTGAGGCGCGCGAAGGCTGAAATCGGGAGCAAAGAAGTCGGACTTTATAGACGAACGTTAGATAATTTTGTAATTATCTTTCCGTTAGTTTAGTAGAGCAAAAGTTTATTTATCGACAAAAAAACAATGAAAAATTCATATCACAAATATCTATTGCCATTCATCTTGCTTTTTCCGATTCTCTCATCGGCACAGTCGAAGTATGCAGAACACTCGGTACTTCGACAGGGCAAGTGGTACAAAATTGCAGTTCGCGAAGACAACATCTACCGACTTGATGCCAAAGACTTTGAAGAAATGGGCTTTCAGCTTTCCGACACGCCTTCTTCTCACATCAAAATATATGGCAATTGCAAAAGCATTCTTTCGGAATCGATTGAAAATAATAATCCTGATGATCTCCAACAATTAAGCATTTATGTGAATGATCATGGCGACGGTTTTTTTGATGACAATGACTATGTTTTGTTTTTTGCAAAAGGATCTACCGCTTGGACTTACAACGAAAGCACACAATTGTACGAACATCAACACAATCATTACAGCGACAAATCGCACTATTTTGTTACCATCAACAATCAAGAAGCAAAACGCATTGCATCAGCAGATGAAGTTAGTGGCAACAGTGCCTACGTTGTTGACCGTTTTACAGACTACAAAGTACACGAGCTTGATAAGTTTAACCTCATCGGTTCGGGCAGAAATTGGTTTGGTGAAAAATTTGACTTTGAAACGGAATATGATTTTGCTTTTGATTTTCCGAATTGTATTTCCGGGATGCACACGATCAGCACAGGAATTGCAAGCCGATCGTTAAACACGTCTACATACACCGTAACGGTTGAAAATGAAAGCTATCAGCATTCCATTTTTCCCATTCTAAACAACCAAAAAAGCAATTATGCCAACACCTCTTACCTAAATTACAGTTTCTCCGGTTCGGAAAATATTATTGATGTAAAGATTAAAAACAATGACGCCTCCGGAAACACTATCGGTTGGATTGATTATGTTGCCTTGAATGTAAACAGAGCAATTAAAATCCATGACAACAGCATTTATTTTCACAGTCCGCATGAAAAAATCGGAGAGGTTGTCAAGATAGATGTTCAGGGAGCCAATGCCAACACCACAGTTTGGGATCTCAGCGACCCCGTAAACCCCACAAGAATTATTGGAAACCTATCAGGGTCAGACTATTTCTTTAATTATGATTGTCAAGACATTCATTACTTCATTGCCTTTAATTCGCATTCTTTTGCAAAACCCGAGCTCATTTCATCTGTTCCCAATCAAGATTTGCACGGCACAAGAGATGTTGATTACATCATCATAAGTCATCCTGATTTTATTGACAACGCACTTGCCATTGCAGATCTGCATTATCAGGACAAAAACCTTGCCTACAACATTGTGACCCCACAAGAAATATACAATGAATTTTCGTCCGGTAATCAAGATATAAGCGCCATTCGTGATTATTTAAAAATGGTGTACGAAACAAGAGACAATCAAGACCAACTGCTTTATGTTTTATTTTTCGGAGATGCGTCCTATGACTACAAAGACATCTTGAATGAAAACACCAACTTGATACCGACATGGGAGTCACCACAATCGCTACATCCGCTTTATTCCTTTGCAACTGATGATTTCTTCGGGAAGTTAGACACCCTCGCCGGAGACGAAAACATTATTGACATTGGCATGGGACGACTTCCGGTAAGCTCCAAAAAGGAGGCAGATGAGCTAACCGACAAAATCCTAAAATATAATTCCAAGAGTCCGGAAGTTATGGACGATTGGCGAAACATCATTGCGTTTGTTGCTGATGACGAACAAGGAAACTCTCACACATCAAGAGCTGACCAACTGGCAAATTATATTGAAGCTTATTTCCCCGGCTACAATATTGACAAAATATACATTGATGCCTACGAACAAATATCGAGCCCGTCAGGACAAAGGTATCCCGATGTAAACCAAGCCATTGAAGATCGGATTAAGAATGGTGCGTTGATAATAAATTACACGGGACACGGTGGTGAAGACGGATGGGCAGAAGAAAAAATCCTGAATGTTACTGATATTAACAACTGGAACAACAGCAATCATTTCCCTGTTTTTGTTACTGCAACTTGTGAATTTAGCCGCTTTGACGACCCCAAAAGAGTCTCAGCCGGAGAATACACATTGCTCAATCCTCACGGAGGTGGAATTGCATTATTCACCACAACAAGAGCTACTTACGGATCTCCAAATCAATATCTCAACCTTAGTTTCTACGAACATGCTTTAAACAAAAATGCTGACGGAAAATATTATCGCTTGGGAGATATTATCCGATTAGCAAAAAAAGAAGTTGACGGAGACTCCAACTCACAGAAATTCATTCTTCTGGGCGACCCTGCTACAGAAATTGCTCACCCTGAATATGATGTTGTTACAACAAACATCAGAAACCTAAGCACGGAAACAAACCTAGACACTTTGCGTGCCTTGCAAGAAATACGTATCGAAGGAGAAATCCAAAACAATGACCTTGTGATAAATGACTTTAACGGTGTGGTTCAAGTCAAGATTTACGACAAAGAAACTGAAGTGGAGACAAGAGGAAATGACAATACTACGCCCTACATTTTCAAACAACGAAAAAGCATCCTCTATAATGGAAGTGCCGCTGTTGAAAACGGAAAATTCACCTTGGATTTTATTGTCCCGAAAGACATCTCCTACAAATTTGGTCAGGGGAAAGTAAGTTATTACGCAACAGACGGAGTGCATGATGCTTCGGGCTACGATAACTCTATAATAATCGGAGGTTTTGACGATGAAAACATCAACGACAACCAAGGACCAAAAGTTTCACTATACATCAACGACCAATTCTTTGAAGATGGTGGAATATGCAATGAAAACCCCATTCTTTTTGCGAAAATGGAAGATCAGTCCGGAATTAACACCATTGGCACCGGCATTGGACACGACATCACGCTAAGCATGGGAGAACAAGAATCTAACACCATCATCCTTAATGAGTTTTATAAAGCTGAATTGGGAAATTTCAAAAAAGGATCGCTTGTATATCCTTTTTATAATTTAGAAAATGGAGACTATGAATTGCACCTGAAAGTGTGGGACAACAACAACAATTCTACCGATGCCGTACTTAATTTCACCGTTAGCGATGCCACGGAACTGAAACTTAAAAACATTTACAATTATCCGAATCCATTCAAAAACACAACAACAATTGTTTATGAGCACAATCAAGCAGATCAGGAGATAAATAGTGAACTCCAAATTTTTGATATTTACGGAAAGCTTGTTCATAAACAAGTGCAATCAAGTTCCTCAAAAGGCTTTGTGATTAACAATATCACTTGGGATGGTCGTTCTGCTGACGGAAGTAAGCTCCACACCGGCATCTACGTTTACAGAATAATCGCCACCATGAAAAACAAAAAAACAACGTCCAAAACAGGGAAACTTATTTTAATCAAATAAAAAACACATCTTTGCGTTATTGAACATAAAAAACAGCGTCATCATTATTATGAAAAAAAATATATACTATTCGCTACAATTGCTATTAACAATTCTATTCATAACATCATCAGGCATCGCTAATAAAGCAATGTCGAACTCTTACAGCAAAAGTGTAACGATTCATTGGGAAAAACCAAGAAGTTTTTCGCCTGTTGAAAATGTGGAGCGCAAAAGTCTATATTTTACCGATGCGGAATACACAAACACGTGGGCAGGGCTTCCCTCCTACCAAATGGTAATTGATGATTATTACGAACTTGAATTGATACCGACAATCAGTAACGAAATGTATATTCCTCTAAGTGAAGAAGAAGCACAAATAATGCGTACTTATGAGGAGTTCATAACAAATAAAGCAGGCATTGAAATCAAAAAAGGCATTCAAAACAAAATTCACAAAAACATTATTGAAATACTTCCCTTCAGAAGAAGCACTTCGGGAAATATTGAAAAACTCGTTTCTTTCGACATAAATGTGACATCCATTGCTGTGGCTTCCAACAAGGAAACAAACCCCGGCTACAGCAATAAGTCTGCCTTTGCTGAGGGAAAATGGTACAAGATCCGGCTGAAACACAACGGCATTTACAAGATTACTTATGAAGACCTGAAAAATATGGGCATTGACGTAGACAACATTGTTCCATCACAATTCGGCATCTTTGGAAATGGTGGAGACATGCTTCCGGAGCAAAACAACATTCCGCGTATTGATGACATTGCTGAAAATGCTATTTATTTTCATGGTGAAGAAGACAACTCTTTCGACCCCGATGATTATGTACTGTTTTATGGTGATTCACCACATTTTTGGGATAAAGCACACCTCCAAGACAAATTCATTCACACAAAACATTACACGGAATCTTACTCATATTATTTTATAAGTCCCGATCAAGGAAGCGGAAAACGCATCAGCGACCAAGGCTTGTCAAACAACCCCAACCAAGAAGTAAGCACCTTCGACGAAATGCACTTTTATGAAGAAAACAAAGTAAACCTCACGCATTCCGGACGTGATTGGCACGGAGAAATGTTCACGAAAGCTCGGAATACATTTTCGATTCCTGAAATTAAATTTCATGACATTGTTAAAAATAGTGAAGTGCTCATCGAAGCTAAAGTCGCAGCAAAGTCAACAAAGAAAACAACATTCGACCTAAGCTATAATGACAAACCCGCATTTCAACTATCAATAAGCCCAATTTCGCTAAATAACATTCAGGATTTTGCCTTCATATCAAACGTAAAAAAATGGTTACCCGAAAACGGCAGTAACATTAACATAAAACTTGTGTACAATGCAGACCTATCGACTGCAAAAGGATGGTTAAACTATGTTCGTGTGATTGGTCGATCCAACCTAAAATTCAAAGGGAAACAATTTAATTTCAGAGATTACAACAGCGTAAAAGGTAAAACGGTTACAAAATTCAAAATATCAAATGCAACGAATAAGCTTATGGTGTGGGATGTAAGCGACAAAACCAATGCCAAAAACATCAACGGAAATCTCAATGGATCGGAATATAGTTTTGCAATCGCCACAAATACGCTTCGAGAATTTGTAGCCTTTGATGGTTCTGATTATAAGACTGTTGAATTTGTAAAAGAAATTCCAAACCAAAACCTCCACGGCATTCGAGACATGGATATGGTGATTGTTGCCTATAAAGATTTTTTGCTTGAAGCAGAAAAAATAGCACAACTGCATCGCGACCATGACAATTTCAATGTTTTTGTTACCAGTACCGAGCCCATATACAACGAATTTTCTTCGGGGTCAAAAGATGTAACTGCTTTAAGAGATTTTTTCAGAATGCTGTATTTAGACTCTTCAACAGGCAAAGAGCTGAAATATGTTTTGCTGTTGGGAGATGGCAGCTACGACCAACTGAATAAAATTGATAACAATACCAATTTCATCCCTACCTTTCAATCAAGAGAATCATTGGATAACGGAGACTCCTTCACCAGCGATGACTATTTTGGTTTGATGGATCATTTTGAAGGTTATGAAGCCATAGGCTTTATGGACATTGGCGTAGGTCGTTTGCCGGTAAGAACAGAAAAAGAAGCCGAAGCCATGTACAGAAAAATTAAGAACTACATGGAATATTCACCGGACAATGCCGGAGACTGGAAAAACCGTCTGCTCTTAGTTGCGGATGATCAAGACAAAAACAGTCATCTAAATCAGGCTGAGGAACTATCCATTCGTATAGACTCCACGGGACATGAACTGACAATCGATAAATTGTACTTGGATGCGTACGAACAAATTTCAACCCCAAACGGAAATTTTTATCCTGAAGTGCGAAGCACATTGAATAAGGCTGTTGAAGATGGTGTACTCTTGATTAATTATGTGGGACATGGCGGAGAATACGGTTGGTCACACGAACAAATCTTGACCATATCGGATATTGATTCGTGGAAAAACAAGAATATGCTTCCTCTATTTATTACGGCAACCTGTGAATTTAGTCGCTATGACAATCCGGAACTTCTTTCGGCAGGAGAACGTGTTATTCTTAACGAACATGGTGGAGGCATTGCCATGTTTACCACAACACGAATTGCTTTCTCAACAACCAACTACAGTCTGAACAGAGGTATTTATAATTACCTTTTCATACAAGATGACGAAGGTTTTTATCCAAGAATTGGTGATGTGTTGCGATGGGGAAAAACAAACAGTCAGCAGGCAAACAGAAATGTTCACCTGTTGGGCGACCCTGCATTGCGATTGATACACCCGAAAGCACACGTAAAAATCACATCAATTAATCATCTTGACCCTGATATTGTTGCGGACACGCTCAAAGCCTATATGCGTGTTACAATTAAGGGTGAAGTCAGGTATGCAAATGGAAATCGTATCGAAGATTTTAATGGCATAGCTTTTCCATCGGTCTATGACAAGATTTCCGTGAAAACAACTTTGGGAAATGATTACAACAGTTTCCGGCAAGATTTTTCTGAACAAACCAATATTATTTATAAAGGAGAAACCGAAGTTACCAATGGCGTGTTTTCGTTCTCTTTTATAGTTCCAAAAGATATATCATACAATTATGGTTCAGGAAAAATTAGTATTTATGCAAAGAGTGATAAGCTTGATGCTTCCGGTCACACAGAGAATGTGGTCATAGGAGGCTTTAGTGAAAACGCCATTCAAGACGTAGAAGGACCACAGATAAAACTATACATGAATGATGAAACATTCACTGCCGGAGATACCATTCTTGAAGACCCCGTGTTAATTGCAGAAATATATGACAAAAACGGAATTAACACCTTAAGCACTTCTATCGGGCATGATATTACGGCGGTATTGGACGGAAAAGTAAACGCCCCTTATATTCTGAACAATTACTACAAAGCAAATCAGAATAAATACCAAGAAGGGGTGGTGAGGTATCGATTAAAAGACTTGGAAGACGGAGAACATGTTGTTGAGCTGAAAGTATGGGACGTTATGAACAATTCATCAACGGCAAGCACTTCTTTCTATGTTGCGCAGGATCTCCCATTGAATTTAAGTGAAATGATAGGATTTCCGAATCCATTTTCCGAAACGACATCATTCACCTTCAAGCACGATCATTATGGAAAAACCTACAACTTAAACGTACAAATTTTCTCAACCGATGGTCGTCTGGTAAAAGATTTGGGGAAACACAGCTACCAATCAAATGGTTACAGTTCAGAACCTTTAATCTGGGATGGCACTGACAATCGAGGCAATAGGCTCAAATCCGGAGTTTACATCTATAGGTTCACTGTTGAAGGCGAAAATGGTATCGTAGAAACCAAAAGCGAAAAAATAGTTTTATTAGACTAACAATATATAAGCATCATATTCCGTTATGATTTTTAATCAAATAAGACAATTAAATAGACGCAATATTAAATTATGAGAATGAAAACAAAAATTCTTAGCACTCTAATCGTGTTTACGATTTTATTTAGCGGAGGAAAGGTTTTTTCCCAAGAACTAAATGTAATTACTACAGGTGTTCCATTTCTTAATTTTTCACCCGATTCAAGAGCGGGAGGTATGGGTGACTTAGGTGTTGCAACAAGTCCTGATGCTAATTCACAGTTTTGGAATCCCGCAAAGTATGTGTTTAGTGAAAACACCGGAGGTTTTGCCGTGCAATATTCTCCTTGGTTAATAAAAATCGTTGAAGACATGGGACTTTATGGTGTATCGGGCTTCTACAAATTGGATGATCGACAAGCTATTAGTGCTTCGTTCAGATATTTTTCACTTGGTAAAATCGAGTTTCGTGACCAAAGTGGTGATTTTATTGGCGACTACAGTCCGAGTGAATTGGCATTTGACGCTTCTTACGGTCGTAAGCTTTCGACAAAGCTGTCTCTGGCACTTTCCGGACGTTTTATCTATTCACACCTTACTTTAGGTCAGAATGTAGGTTCAACACAAACAAAAGCTGCCGTTTCCTATGCTGCTGATGTTGCCGTGTATTACATCACTGATTTACAATTGGGCGAATATGATTCAAAGTTCTCTTTTGGTGCCAACATTTCAAACATCGGAGCGAAAATCACATACTCTGAATATATCAGTGGAAATAATGGTAAAGATTTTATTCCTACGAATTTAAGATTAGGACCTGCACTAAAGATGAATTTAGATGAATACAACTCGCTAACATTCGCTTTTGAACTCAACAAACTGTTGGTTCCAACACCGCCAAGCTATGACCAAAACGGTATTATAATCGCAGGAAAAGACAATAATGTTCCCGTAGTTACAGGTATCTTCCAATCGTTCTACGATGCTCCGGGCGGATTTTCCGAAGAGTTGAGTGAAATCAACATGGCGGCAGGTGCTGAATACTGGTACGACAATACATTTGCTGTTAGAGCAGGGTATTTCCATGAGCCTGAAACAAAAGGAAACAGAAAATATTTCACAGCCGGTGCCGGTCTTAAATGGAATATCTTCAACCTTGATTTTTCATACTTAATGGCTGCTACACAACAGCAACACCATCCGCTTGACGGAACGGTAAGGTTCACACTTTCCTTTGATTTTGAATAACAGACAAAATTTTAAACAGATGAAAATACGTGTTGGCTTCGGATATGATGTACATAAGCTTGCTGAAGGAGAGTCTTTCATCTTAGGCGGAATTGAAATACCTCATTCCAAAGGATTGTTAGGTCATTCGGATGCGGATGTGCTTATACACGCGATTTGTGATGCCCTGCTTGGAGCTGCAAACATGCGAGATATTGGCTTCCATTTTTCCGACCAATCTGCGGAATTTAAAGGAATCGACAGTAAAGTATTATTGCAAAAAGTAATAGCCCTTTTGAAAGAAAAGGGTTATTACCTCTCAAATGTTGATGCAACCATCGCGCTGCAAGAGCCTAAAATAGCTCCGTATGTTGAAGAAATGAAAGCTGTTCTTGCCCAAACAATGGACACAGCAATTGATAATGTTTCTATTAAAGCGACAAGTACCGAAAGATTAGGATTTGAAGGGCGTGGAGAAGGTGTCTCGGCGTACGCTACAGTTCTGATTCAGAAAGATTAAAACTGATTTTATGTGATTATGGTAAGGCAAGGTTTTGAAACTAAAATTTTTGCCTTACCTTAAATCCGATCATCGCCGGGAGGAACAATATCAAACTGACACTCATCAATGCAATCCCCACCCCATACAAATCACTTAAAAAGCCCAAACCAATAGCAACAATACTCGCAAAAAGAGAGGCTAATTGCGACTCAGCTGAAAGTGCTGTTGCTAAAATATCGCCCTCCATCTGATCAGAAATATAGCCCACACCAATAGGCTTACGCAGATTTTCAACAAGATAAATCAGAACATAAAACACAATGGCAAGAACCGCCAAGGAATAATGATAAAACACTCCACTTAAAAAACCTGAGAACAACCCGACTCCAAGCGTAACAAGCAAGCCAATTCTCAGATTCGGAAATTTATCGGCAACCCTTCCCGCATTTTTACTTGCGAAACTTGTAAGCAAATAGATGATAAAAAACACAAGCCCAATAACAACTGCCGTTCGCTGTTCACTTTCCCAATTCAGCACTATCGGAACACTTAAAGCTACAGATCGAAGCACCGGTTGAAGGTAATCTTTCACCGATTTATAATAAGCAGTAAATATCGCCGTAGTGCTAATTGCCGCTAAAACATTCAACTTGGTAAAGGATTGATAAAATTGACGCAAAACACTTCGATATCGCTTACCGATCTCTTTCGAGTCAAACCTTTTACTCATACCGTCTAGTTCTTTTGGATACGAACCTATAAGAATCAAATTCAAAACATAAGGAATTGCAGCATAAGCAAAAATTAAGGAATAGGATTTGGTCAAGAAAATAATGAGACCGGCAACCAAAGACGAAATTGCAGAACCTTTTTGCGACCACGAACGGGTATGTCCGTAATAAGCGACCTTTTGCTTTTGCCAACCGTTCATTTTCAAATAGTCTAAAATCATTGCCTTGTGCGTTCCGGTGCGAAAAGCATCGCCCAAGCTATAAAAAACCATGCCAACAATAAAGCTAAAGTAATTGACTACCAATGAAAAAACTAAAAAAGAGACAATATAAAGCACGAAAGAAACAATCATTACTTTTCTTCGCCCCATAGCATCGGCAACAATACCCGCAGGAACTTCAAGGATGTTTCTTAATAATTCACGGATGGCATAGAGCAGTCCCACCTGCGCATATTGCAGCCCTTTATCAACAAAGAAAAGCATCATAAAAGGCTCAAAGAAACGCAGATTCTTCAAGAAACCATAAGCACAAAACTTATAATACTGCCGATCTTTCAGAAACTCATATTCCATAATTTCTTGTGAAAAAGTCCTTTTTAAAATTGACCAGATGCACACGTTTGGTTGCTCTTGTAAGGGCTGTATACACCCACCGCAAATAGTCTTTATTAAGCATATCTTCAACAAAATAGTCCGGATCAACAATCACATTCTCCCACTGTCCGCCTTGGGTTTTGTGGCAGGTAAGCGCGTAAGCAAACTTCACTTGCAATGCGTTAAAATAAGGATCTTTTTTCACAGCTTCCATTCTTTTCCTTTTTGTAGGAATATCGCTGTAATCATTCATAAGCTGATCAAACAATTCTCGCTGCTTAGGATAAGGCAAGGAAGGTGTTTCAAGCATAATCGTATCCAAAAGAATCTTCACATCATGGGCAGGCTCATCAGGATAGTCAAGCATTTTCATTCGTATATCTGCAAAATGGTAGCCATACATGTTTTGATAGCCTGTAATAGCCAGTATTTCTATGCTATCACCATTGGCAATAAACCCGGCTTGCGAATTGTCGGGCAACCAGAAATAGTTATTTTTAACAACCATTAAAATATCGGAAACTTCAATTTCATTCTCACGAAAGAAAATCCTTCGACGAATTTCCTGATTGTAAACATTTGCGCGTTTGTTTGACCGTGTTACAACAACCGAACGATTGGACTCTCCATGTCCGAAATAATCATGAAGCTTTTCTTCCAAATCCATTCCGGGAAGCTCATTGATGTCACTTCTATTTTCGAGATCAAAATATGGTAAGCCAAAATCACCGAGACTCAATTTATCTCGTAAGCCCGTAGCACAGCGAAGGATGCCACTATCACTTGATTGACGTAGGACTTGTGTCATTTCATGTTGTACGGAATAAAAGCCATAATAACTACGAATGTAGTCGCTATCTAAAGCAGGGCTTATTTCTATTCCAACAGGGGGCAGCTGCGCACTGTCGCCAATAAGAAGAATTTTACAGTTATCGCCACTATAAACATACTGAAGCAAATCTTCAAGCAGGTCTCTGTTAAAAATCGCATCGCCTTTATTAACGGTTGCATCAGGAATCATCGAAGCTTCATCAACAATGAAAAGCGTATTCGTATGTTTGTTTTCCATCATTTTAACCTTCATTGCTCCTTTTCCATCACTGCTAATGTAATAAATAGAACGATGAATGGTGTTGGCTCGTTTTCCCGAATAGGAAGATAAAACTTTGGCAGCTCGTCCTGTGGGAGCCATTAAAACAGAGCGCATCCTAACGCTTTTCAAGGCATTCACAACAGCACCGGTCAAGGTTGTTTTACCTGTTCCGGCATAACCTTTTAAAATAAAAACATAGTCTTGATCCTTCTCAAACAGGTATTCCGTGAGTAAATTGATTACAATTTCTTGATCATCTGTTGGTTTAAATTTTAAATACTTTAAAACCTCTTTTTGAAATTTATATGGTGCTTGCATAACAGTGTTAAAAAAAATTAGAAAGTATGACCGATACCAAAATTCCAGTGAATATTTCTAAACTTCTGGAGCTGATCCCACACCACCCAACGATCTCCATCCACAGAAGGATCATGCACTTTAACCGCAGCATCTATTCGAAAGATAAAGAATTGGACATCGACTCTAATACCAAGCCCGGCATCCATAGCTACTTGTTTATAAAACTTATCAAAGCGAAACTCACCATTCGGATAGTCATCACTTGGATGCAGCAACCAAATATTTCCTGCATCGAAAAACAGAGCTCCTAAAAACATTCCTTGAATCGGGAAACGATATTCAGAATTAAATTCCAATTGAATATCCCCAACCTTATCGTAAAGCCCCACCTTGGTATTGTTAGATGCCCCCGGTCCCAACGAGCGTATACTCCAACCTCGCAATCCATTAGCTCCTCCAACAAAAAATCCTTTTTCAAAAGGCAGTGCATCAGAATTACCATAACGAACTCCAATTCCAAAAACCCCACGAAAAGCCAAAGATGTTTTTTCGCCCAAAGACATATAATACCTATAATCAATATCTGTTCTCAGGTATTGAGCATACCGAATATTTAAGAGTTCATAATGTCCTTTTTCATTAATTGCAGCTCCCGTCAGTCGATGAAAAAGGTTGTAAGTATTTCCTGCCGCTTCAATATTCCATCGAATTAACGAAAAGTTTTTATGATTCAGATACTGATTATTAAACAAATACGAATATCTTGTAGCAGAAATCAAGTGATTGGTATATTGCTCCTGAAAACGCTTATCAAAATCGGCTAACAATCGAGAAAAAGCATCATCCGTCACATAAATTTTTACAGAGTTTAATTCCCACGGAATAAAATAATGACCGGAATAGCTATTCGACCGCCACTTATATCCGATAGAGACATTTGAGATATAACGAGTGTAATAAATTCTTCGTTGGTAGTTATAACCGAAAGTTAAGCTTGTTCGAGGTTTATAATCGGCAGAAAATCTATCGGCTCGAAAAGGCAAGAGGAATTTGGGAATTTGAATTTCTGCATTCACACCAAACTCCATAGTATTAAAACCCAAAAAGGCTTTCTGATCTGACTGACGCTGCTGTTGATTTTCAACAGCCCCCGTAAATTGCAGTCGAAAAGACTCCGCACCACGAAATATATTTCGATTCATATACGTAAGATTCAATGCCAAGCCCAAGTAGCCTGCCGAATTGGTGAACTCCGTACCATTTGAAATGTAATGAATAGGTTTAAGATTTTGTCGTATATGAAGGTTTAGCAAGCCCTTTCCCAAACTATCAACACGCCCAATATCTTCAAAGTCCACTTTTACGTACTTGGTAATATTCATCGAACCAAAGCGAGAAACGGTTTTATTAATTCCGTCAATACTGTACAAAGAACCCTGACGCATCATCACGGCTCGCGCCAAGGGCATCGGTTTTACAATAAATTTGCCTTTATGGACAAAATTAATCACGGTTTTTCCGGTATCAGAAGGCTTAAAACGATAATAAAAACGAAGCGTATCAAACTGTTCTTGCTTGTAAAAAGGATCATATTCAGGATACATAAAAACTTCATTTACCCTATACTGTTTATGTGCTTGACTTACTAAATTCCCATCTTCATCTTTCACAGTTCGTTTATCGAGCATCATGGTCAATGCCATCCTTTTATTTCCTAAAGTGCTGTCGACCGTGTATGTTATAAAATCCTTATTAAAAAAATAGAAACCATGATTACGCATGTAAGAAGTTATTCTATCCCTTTCATCATCAAGCAAGTAAGCATCATAAACCATTCCTTCCGACAATAAACTTTCGGATTCGATTTTGCGAATAAACAAACCTACCAACGAATCCTTAATTTCATAAGAGATCTTGGCTATTGTATATGGTTTGTCAACATCAATTTTATAGGATATTCTATCGGTATTATTGCTGTATGAAGAGACATCGTAACGAATCGTACGATCGAAGTATCCCTTATTGTCCAAGTACCTTCCCATTTGCCGTACAGTTGTTTCGGAGGCTGACCTATCGAATATCACGGGTTTTTCACCAAAAGTTCGCATAACCCACTTATTTACCTTCGTTTTTCTTTTTTTGGACAGTCTTTGATAAATTCGAGCTTTCCACGGTATTCGCAAAAATGTTGCATTGGCTTTTTGAACAATAAGGTTGTCCAAATCACTTTCACTAATACGATCATCGTTTGTCTGAATTTTTGTCTTTACCAACAAATTTCCCGATTGGTGAAGCTTCAACGGAGAAGCACATGATTGAACAACAAGCACAATCACAAGATAATATAGAAACTTTTTAAGGGTCAACAGTTATTTTTTTAGCACTTCAAAGATAAGAGGAATATTTGAACCCGAAATAAACACTGAAAAAAAATAATATTTTTGAGAAACCAAGCACAAAACATTCAGGTGCTTACCCTGCTATTGCTTCACTTTCAGCAATAAAAAAGCCGGAACAAGTCCGGCCTTTTTTATTTTCAAATATGAATAATTATTATTTCACAACTAATCGTCTTGAAACAACATCACCATTTGCATTTATCTGAACAAAGTAGATACCAGGAGCAAGATCAGCAGTAGAAAGCGTCATTGCATAAGTTCCTGTATGATTAGAAACTTCTTCATTCATAACAACTCTACCATAAGCATCAACAAGCTGAACACTTGCATCGCCTGATGTTAGATCAAAGCTAACTGTTGTTGCATCTTTAGCAGGGTTTGGATAAACAGAAAGATTAAAAGCATCTTCTATAGTTTCGACACCAATATTATTCTGAGCAACATTAATTTCAACCACATCAACAGAGCCAAACTCACCACGATTATCGTAAATCAAGTCATCATTTTCATCACGAATCTGAACAATACCCATACCGTTCACCATACCGTTACCGCCTGCATCATAAAGCTTAAAGCTCACACAATCAGGACCCGTAACAGGAATCGGTACTTTCGCTTCAACAATGGTTGATGGTTGATCGTAAGGACCGCCTGAAGCAATCACTTCTCCGCTACCATCAATAAACTCCCAAGTAGTTTCCTGAGGATCACCATCAGTTCTAAGAACCAATTCCATAGAAAGAACTTCCTCTGCTTCTCCAAAAGACACAGTAGAACTATTATTTCCTACATATTCATCCTGAACACCATTAGGGTCTAAAACTGTAACTTGTAAACTATTTGTTGACTGAACATCAAAAGAAATTTCAGGAAGATCAACAACAGTTTCTTCCATTGATGCCAAATTACCTGTCCACTCATAAGTAGCAACATCACCACCATTTACAGAGTACTCAATTACAGCACTTGTAAGGTTTTCAGTACCATAGTTTTTAAGGTGAGTTTTAGGAGCAACAAGTCCTGAACAACTATTTAAAGGACAATTTTCAACCAAAGCCAAAGATGCATCATTTGCATTAAGAGCCGTAAATTCACTCATCGGTGCTTTAAAGCCTTGAAGAATCTCTTTTGAAGCTTTATCTTGAATGAATACAACAACTTCCAAATGGTCATAATTCCACGCAGGATCTAAGTCATAAGACAAAGAAACTGTAGCTTCATCAGAATCGTCAAAGTTTACCTGCGTACCATTATAGTTTGGAAGCATTTTTCTTTCACAATAATCCACTGTTGGAAGACCTCCCCAAGAATCAGGAATTTCAGTTTCAGTAATAACAACATGAACACGGTAGTCATTACATGTATATTCTGCTACTTTGGTAACCAAAATATTTAGGTTTAAGGCAGTCTGACCAACACAAACACCATCAACATCAATCGTAAATGCAGAATTTTTTGCTTTGCGCTGTTCGTATTTTGGAAGGTAAGCACCATACATGTTACCACCACCTCCTCCAACAGTAATAATTCCATCAAACTTACTGGTAGGGAAACCGGTTATTCCATAATAATTAAGTCTTCCATTTGCATCACTATTTTCATAAATATCACCACTGTGATATTCTATGAC